>Ga0208192_1000108_pt1 | contig 87918 bp, 72 predicted proteins | sample June2015DPH_13_1_2_FD_184711 | JGI IMG/M metagenome (GOLD analysis project Ga0208192, IMG submission 184711) | Peatland microbial communities from SPRUCE experiment site at the Marcell Experimental Forest, Minnesota, USA - June2015DPH_13_150... | ecosystem: Environmental > Terrestrial > Soil >... | reverse complement strand
CCCGTGTTTCGGCCTTCCCCCCTTCCTTGGAGAACACCGTCAGGCGCAGGGTAACGATGCCGTCGGGAATCCCCGAGACATTCCAATCCGTAATCTTTTGGGGGGAAGAGAGAGGGTTTGCGGAAGGGCCGCTGAGGGACTGCCAGTTGCTTGGGTTGGGTCCGAGCCCATACTCGAGGAGATAGTGGTCGAAGTCCGCGCTGGCGGCGGCTTTGCCGGATATGCTCACGGTGGAGGCCAAGAGGGTTTGCCCCTCCGCCGGGGAGGTGATGGCCAGGATGGGGTGAGGGCTGTTCGCGCTGCACTCCTGGTCCGGATAAAAGACGATCGGATGCGGGAACCCGTTCGCTTTCGCCCACTTCTGACCGTCCGAATTGTCGCTGAGCCACTTGCGGGCCCAAGGGTCGCTGACTGCGATGGTCAGTTCCTTGGCCACGAAGTCGGAGCAAGCCGCGGAAGCGCGCAGCTGGGTGAACGTATCGATCCAGACCTCACGCCAAAGGTCCTGATCGCTGGGCAAAGGGGGTTGATCCGCCGCGAAATACTCCAGGCGGGTGCTCTTGCAATAATCGCTGGGCTGGGCCCCGGAGACGGTGCAGATCTTGTCCTGGACGACGCCGGCGGGGGGGACAAACGGCGTGGGCTTCCCGCCGGTGAGCTGCTGAATGGCAACATTCATGAACTGCGACCAGATCGGAGCCGCACCCGTCAACCCGGTCGTGCCTTGCATCGGGGTGTTATCCGGGTTGCCCACCCAGACACCGACCGCGAGATCGGGCGTGAAACCCAGGGTCCAATTATCCCGAAAGTCATTCGTGGTCCCGGTCTTGGCCGCCACCTGGAACGGCAGGTTGAGGACCGAGTTGGCCCCGAATTCTGGTGTGCGAGCGACGTTGTCCGAAAGTATGGAGTCGATCAGAAAGGCGTGCTCCGGGCGGATTACCTGTTCGCCGGCAGGCGGCTGATACTGGAAGACCGTTTGGCCATTGTAGGTGGTGATCCGCGTGATTGCGACCGGTGGGATCCGACGTCCTCCGTTCGCAAAGACCGCGTAGGCTCCGGTCAATTGCAAGGGCGTGACCGCCCCCCCGCCCAGAGTGAGAGCCAGCCCGTAGTCGGGGCGGGTCAGGGTCGTAATCCCCAGACGCTCAGCCATCCCAATCATGCTGTTGCCTGGAGGAAGGTTCGGATCGTCGTAGACTCCGACAAACTGAAGGGTCTTCACGGCCGGAATGTTGAAGGAATTCGCCAGGGCGGTGCGCACCGTGACCGGCCCGTGGAAAAGCCCATCATAGTTGACCGGCTTATAAGGAGGGTGCGTGTCGCTCGGGTTGCCGGAGGGCGGAAACTCGGAGGGCACGTCCCAGATTAGGGTGGCTGGAGTCCAGCCTTTCTCAAACGCCTCCACATAGTTAATCGGCTTGATCGAGGACCCGGGTTGGCGCGGCTGGATGGCCATGTTCACTTGTCCGGCCGGTTGCGCGTTGTAATCCGGCGAGCCGACCATGGCCAGGATCTCACCGGTGGCGGGGCGGATGGCCACCAGGGCACCCCCTGTAATGTGTCGGGCGGCCAGGCCGGCTACCTGGTCGTGCACGATCGACTGGGCAATGTCCTGCAGGCGCGGGTCGAGCGTGGTGTAGACCTGGAATCCTGCGCGATAGATGGTTTGGGGGTCGTACTGCTGTTCCAGGAGCTGCCGTATGTAGTTAACCCAATGCGGATCCCGCATGGGTTCGCTCGGAGGGAGGAAGGTGTAATTCTCAGTTTCCGCCGCCGCGGCACGGGCATCATCGGGGGTGATGCACAGGGGAGCCACCTGCCCACCGACCTCAATGCAGCCCTTTTCTTGGACATCTTGCACCGTAAGTGTCAGCACCTCCCGCTGACGCTCGAGTGTGGCGTCATGGTTTCCGAAGACGTCGTAGACGGAAGGTGCCTGTGGGAGTCCCGCGAGAAACGAGGCCTGAGCCAACGTCAGCTTGTCCGCCGATGTGTGGAAGTAGGTCTCGGCGGCCGCTTCCACTCCGTACGAGAGGTTGCCGTAGTAGACCTCATTCAGATAGAGTTCGAGGATCTCCTCTTTCGAATAGCGTCGGGTAATCTCGACCGCCAGAAGGGCCTCGCGCACTTTGCGCTCGTAGCTCAGCTCGGTGCGCTCTTCGGGGCCAAAGAGGAGCGCCCGGGCCAACTGCTGGGTTATCGTGGAGGCACCCGATACCGTCTCCCCCGCCTGGTAGTTCTGCAAGTAGGCTCGGACGATGGCCCAGGGATCAAAGCCGGGATTGGTAAAGAAGTTCTTGTCCTCTGTGGCCAAGGTGGTCGCGATCATGTAGGGAGAGGTTTTCGCGAGGGGGACGTAGGTGCGCCGACCTTCCGTTGGATCCAGAATCTCATAGAGCAGGTTCCCGTCCGCGTCGAAGATACGGGTCGTTTCAAACTGCGAGGCACGGGCTCGCAGGTCGTCCACGGAGGGCAGGGTGGCGGCAACCCGATAATACCCATAGATGCCAGCACCGGCCGCTGCGAAGATCACGGCGGTGAGGAGAAACAACGCTGCTATGCCCAAACGCAGGAGGCATCCGAAGCAGGAAGGTCTGCCTCTTTTTCCTCGCTTAGATATGCGCGGGGCCGAGGAGGGCGTCTCTGCGGCCGGGCCGGGTCCCGCGGGGGGCGAGGCAGGGGTTTGATTCTGACGGCCCTTGCGAGGCCGCCTGGAGTGGGACGGAGCGGACTCCGGATGGGGGGCCACGGGCGCGATCGGGTTTTCTTGACTGGGCGGAAGGAGAGTGTCCTCGCTCGGAGGGTTTATGGCTGGCGCAGCGGAGGGTTCGGGCGTGGCGGGGGTGGGGCGGCTGGGCGCTTGCTTGGCGAGTCGACGGAATCGCTCGACGGGAGATTCGTTCATGGATCTGCGGACGGCCGTCCTTGCATTAGAACGGTCCAACGCCCAGCCATGACCGTCTCGTCTTTCTGGTTATTCACGCTCACTCGAAGTTCCACCGAGCCGCCCCCCAGGCGCGGAATGGCCTTGGTGGATACCACCTCGAGCTCGGCATGCAGGGTATCGCCAAGAAAGACCGGCCGACTGAACTTCCACTCGTTCACTTCTCGGAACGCCAGGACGGTGCCTTCCATCACGCCGGTTTGCACGGCCAGTCCCGAGGCGATCGAGAGACCGAGCAGGCCGTGAGCGACCCGCTGGGCGTAAAGGGTGTTGCGGGCGAATTCGGCGTCGGTGTGAATCTGGTTGTAATCGCCCGTGAGACCAGCAAACCCTACCACGTCAGCCTCGGTGACGGTCCGGCCGGCGGTCACAATCCGCTGCCCTACGCCAAACTCCTCGAAGTACTTTCCACGCCGTTGGCTTGTGTCCATGCTGCCTCGTGCTCCGCGGGGTTCTCGAGGACAGATTGCGACCCAACCCTCAGCAATCGGCGACTGTCCTGTGACTATTGTAGCATAGCCAACGCGTCGCTCTCGCTACCGCCGCTCCATTTCGAAGCGCGCGGCGGCTTGACCGATCCGCCTCTGACATGAACCAACCTACGCGAGTGCGCGCGTCCGGTTGTGAAAGATTCCCGGGCACGTCGCGGGAAGAAGACTGAGCCCCGCACGGCCCAAGGGTCCCCCTGCTCCCAAGAAGGCATGCGCCCTGGGCGAGGGTGAAAAGGATACTCCTGGTTCGGCGGGGGTCCCTGGGGAGGGCAGCTCAACCGCTGGGTGTCTTCTGGTAGAATGCCCCTTGGCGAGAGGGAATAACTCCCCCAGTCCCACAGCGCGCGAGATGAACTGGCCCTTGACCCCTTTGCCCTCCCCGAATCTCCCCGGCCTCGATCCTGAGCCCTGCCGCGCTGCGGGGTGGGGAGGGGACCCTCGCAGCAAGCCCCATTTTCTTCGGCGAATCGGCGGCGGGTTCGATTTATGGTCCTATCGCGACCGATTGGCAACGGCAGTGTCTCGTCTTGGCTCCCGCGGGTGCCGCAATCCAGGACCCTCGGCAGGGACGGACAGGTTGGGATGATTCTCCTCATGTCTGCGGAGAGCACGAAGCCGGAAGCAGAGGGGTTGGAAGGGGGCTGGAGAGCAACCCTTCTGGCTGGCCTTCGGGTTGGGCGGTACGGGAGGCCCCCATGGGCTTGCGCCGAGGGGGGTTGGGCAGTCGCAGGAGCGTGGCAGACTGCCTTGTGAGGAGGTGCGCTGATGACGCGCTTACCCTATCAGACACTCTTGTTAGCCATCGTGCAGCCGGTCGACCGGGGAGCCGCAACGGAGGCCTTGGAGCACGGCGGTTTCGCTCCTACCATCATTCATGGCGGCGGAGGCTTTCTGGGGCGGGAGGTGACTGTGCTCCTCCTCGGCCTGCCCCCTGCCGACGAGCCGCGGGCGATTGAGTTGTTGCATCAGAGTTGTCACACTCGGACCGAATACGTCTCCCTGCCTTATGAAGGATCTCACCTGCCTTTGGGATCGCCGGTGGCGGTTGAGGTCCAGGGAGCGACTCTGCTCCTGCTCGAGGTCGAGCGATGCGAGGTGTACCCATGAAGCTCATCTTTGCAATAGTCCGCGACTCCGATACGGCTCATATGCTTCCCGAACTGCTTTCCCAGAAGTTCCGGGTGACGCGGATCGCCTCCACGGGAGGCTGGCTTCATGAGGGCAACACGACTTTCCTCATCGGAGCCGAAGAGGATCAGGTGGAGACGGCGCTGGGCATTATTTCCAAGCACAGTTCTTCCCCCGCCGATCCCAAAGGGGCTCGCTCAACGGTGTTCGTCGTTGGCAACGTCCGCTACCAGCAGTTGTAGAGCGGGGTTACTCGTCGAAGAGGACAGTCGCTTCAGCGTAGTAGCGCACGGATTGACTCAGGGTCTTCCGGTGGATCCATTCCCGGAGGCGGCGGTTTTTCTCTTCCAGGGTCAGCCCGGAGGAGAGTTCTGAGAGAGGGTAGTTGAGACGCAAGGCGCGCGGCGAAACGACGTGGCGGGTGATCCCGGCCGGCAAGTTCCTACCGTGCCTGGCCAGTGCGACAATGTCCGCAGGCTCGAACCGAGGGAAAACGACGAGGGCCTGGAGGGGAGCCAGGATGCCTTGCACATCGCCGAGGCGGTCGGCTTGCGTCCGCAGGATCTTCCCTTGGTGGGCATAGAGCCCGACGATTGCCCGCAGTAGATCTGCCATGGAAAGCAAATCCTGGTCAAGGCCGGCCAGAGTGAGGAGCCCGTCCTCCGGCAGATCAAGATAAGCGGAGATCTCTCGGCTCGAAAGTTGCGCGCGAGCGGTCTCGTAGTCGCTGGGGCGGATCTGTAGCCCGCTCAGATTACTGAGGCGGGTGAGAATGGTCTGCCCCGGAAGGCTGAGCACAAGGTGACTCCACGAGGAGAGCTGGACCTGATCGCTTCCGTACTCCACGACTTGCGCGATCATGTGCGGCACACCCATGGCTTGGAAGGCGGTGACGCGGTTGGATCCATCCAGGACAACATAGCAGGAGAGGGCTGGATCCAGAGGCGCGATCACTGGAGGATTCCGGAGGACCCCCTCGCGTTTCAACTGCTCAATCAGCGGTTCGGTTCGGCCAGGATCGTTGCTCTCATGCAGGCATACCGCCGCGGTGGCGACGATGAGCAGGGTCGGGAAGGACGTCATTTGGAAGCCCGTGTCTCACAACCAACGATTGGCCTGGCTGTCAACAAGGACGGGCAAGCGTTGATGGAGATCCCCAGACCAGCCCCCACATGTTCCAGCCCGGGCTGAGACCCAGTTTCGATTTCTACAGATTCTTCGGTCGCCAGCCTTCTTTGTATCGGCGCGCACCCCTGCCAGCTGCACCCACCCATACTTGATCCTATCGGATCGACACCCGTCGCGGCAATCATTCAATCTCTCTTCCCGGCACGCGGAAGAGACACTTCCCCATGCGCAGCCATTCTAGCATCCCCAGTTCCCAAGAGTCCATCCCCGTTTGTAAAGGCATCGTCTGTCGATACAAGAAAGAACAAGAGGAGAAGGTAAAAGAGTTCATAACCAATTCCCAAATTCCCCCAAATAGCCCACACAGGTTCGATTCCATTTCTCAAATTCCACAAAGGCAGTGGCCTCCAAGAGTGGAGGAATCCAGTCTCGGCATTGTCGTGGAACTGAGAAATCAACCTGCAATTCCCCTAGCTGCGAACTAAACCGCAAACCCCTGCAGTTCCCAATATCACAGAGCTGAAATCTGCCAATTCTTGGGAAGACTAACTGTGATTAGGCGCTTCTAAGGGCATCTGTATCGATCACGACTGCACTTTTCCAGACCCTATGACCTATCCCGGCTCAGGTTTGACGGGATATATTACAGGGTGCTCCTGAAGTGCACTTCTGGTCAGGCGAGAGGCCAAATTGAGTATGGGCCAGTTGCTGGTGGACTCTCCGACTATTGATCGAATACCACCAGCTGTGATGATTTATTGCGGGATTTGGGCCTATTTCGTATCTGGAGGAGTTGCAGATTGGTTTTCGGGTGCCTCGACGAAGCTAAGATTTGACGGCTGAAGTGTTGCGGGGCATGGCTAGATTTGAATTTGAGAAGAGGAGTCGAACCCGCGAAGAGTATTTGGGGAATTTGGGATCTAGTTATAAATCCTTTTACTTTCTTTTCTTGTTCTTGGTTGTCTCAGCACTGGAGCTGCGTTTCTTCGGCAGGTATTTTGAGTGCCGTGGATTCAATTTGAATTCTGTTGGGAGGATTATGTTTTCGCCCTGATGCATTTCATGTGGTTTCTTCTCTTTTCCTGATCGCCGGCCATGGGATTTCAAATGCTGATCCTGGGAATTGGATGGAACAGAGGGGATCTTCCGATTCCCAAACCGCAATTGGCATGGATTATCCCAGCAAAGAAATGCCTGCAAATAGGTTATTCGCTATTTCGCGGGATTTTGGGTAATCCAGCGCAGATTCTGATCGCCAAAATATCCTCATGAAAGCACGTACGCTCTGTCCTCTTCGATGTCTGTGGCGGTAGGGCGGAGTGTGTCTCCTCTGGAGCATTGCAGAGCTCGGTAGGCAATCGGCGGCAACAGCGTGTTAGCCGCCATGTGTGTCTTAAGCGACTCTTCTCAACTCTCCTGCGAGCTTTGAAAGCAAATCGACCAAACGAAGCACAGCGGCCTCCCGAACAACCAATCGCTGCCCAATGGAGTAAGTCTTATCTCCAGACTTCTCAATGTACTCATGGTCGACAATCCCGTTGCGATGAGCGATAAGATGACGTTTTTGAAAAAGACTCTCGAGGTCCTGCAACTCAGCAGCCGAAAGCATGTTCTCGTATCCTTTGCCGACTGAACTCCGCCATAGTGCCGAGGACTCGGAGAGATTCTGAAAGATATTCTTGTGCCGCTTGAAACTGATCGCGCTTGGCAACTGTTCAAACAAAGCATCGGCGTATTGCTGGAATGCACCCACCAGCCGCACAAGACTGTCCTCAAGGATAATCCGTACTGAGTCTTGAGCCAAATCCTCATCGTATTCTTTGGCCAGCCCACTTCGAATGGAGGGCGCCAGAGACACAATTTTCCGCACTGTTGCAATGGTTTGGTCAAAAGTTGCCACTGCTGAATTATTGCCGCAAGCAGGGCAGAAGAACGCTACACCGATGGATGCGTAGCGACACCCGCAGACTTCACAAGTAAATTGTTGTCGCATTGCCTTTGCAGCTTCAAGTGGCACAATTGCGGGCCGTGCACCAGGTTTGGCAGACAGGGAAATCTGAATGAACCCAGGTCGCTGCGCGCGGTTGAAGCGTTGCGCATCTTCAGTGAGAGCGGTATGGACTACATCTTGCACGTGAGCGATAGCGACTGCTTTCATATACTCGCGTTGCTCGTCTGTGTTCCAGTCCCCCGAAGAGGCTTCATTCCGACAAATGGGGCAATACACTTTCTCGTCGCTGACCTTCTCTCGCCAGTCTTGAAAAAGAACTTTGAACTCGGCATGGCATGTTGCGGCATGGCACTCCCTGTCGAGGTAGCCATCATCATCGAGTGGCAATTTCACAGGAATCTTGACACCGCCCTTTAGTTTCTTGAGTTCCTCTGATAACTTATCAAACATCTTGTGCCTGTTGATCTTGCGGCTTCGGTGGTTTACGTTTCCTGAAAGCAGGCGGGTAACGGCCTCCAGCAAGGCTGCTCGCCGGAAGCGGGCAATTCGCATTCGCTCGACTCCTGGCTGGCAGCCGATACATGCATCAGCTGAGCCCCAGCCCGCCGGATCAGCACCAGCGAGCCGTTAATCGTTCACAAGCCCTTCGGGCCGAGGAAGACCTTGACCTTCGGTGGCGGATCATCACGACTGAGATCATGCTCGAGGCCCTTGGGGTTAGGAATGCGTCCTTCTGGGTCATACACGAAGCAAATGAGAGCCTTGCAGTCCGGGTGAGACTGGTACCGGGCGATATCTTCGATCAATTGGCTTCCGAGTTCGCGAGGCGTGAGGCCTTCCCTAGTCTTCTTTATCTCCACGATTACTTGTTCTTGCTTCAGAAGAAAGTCGATCCTGGCGGCGCCGCCTGCGTACGAGGGGGTCCATTCCTCTGGGCGAATGTCCTCGAAGAACAGGCGAAGAAGAGCCTGAAACAAGTCCTGGACGTCGTACTCGTCTGACACGCTAAGGGTTGGCCTGTCCGCGTGGCGATCCCGCAGCTGGCGAGCAACTATGTGGAATCGAGATGCAATTCGCTCGATTGCTGGGAGAGGATCGGATGGGTCGCCATGCTCAGGTAAAAGCTCACCCCGGAGTTGGATCTGGGCGTCGAGTTGCTCTATGGCGCTCGCAAGCATCTTGAGTTGATTGTCGATGTTGTCTGCGCGCCTGCCCTCGTAGTCCTCTTCAGAGCCTCCCAAGAACACGGCGCGAGAGCGAGCGCGGCCAAAGCTCATAACATTACCGGAGTCTGACCCGAAGGCCTGGATGAGGAATTCGCGTGTAGTGTTTTCCCATGCATCGTACGCGCCTTCGTCGATCGGACGGTTAGCCAGAACGCCACGCCCCTTTTCTGCTTGGGCACTAAGGAGCCGATGGGCGTCGCGGGAACTAAGAGTGGGTGGGATAGGAGGGGGGGCAGATGGCGAAGAGCTCCGCTTTGTCATGGGTGTGGTCCTTTCGCTATCGTGAGCGCCTAACGGCATCGGGCTATGCAGCCCGGCGGAGCGGACAATGCCACCTTATTGTGGCCCGGACCTTGGCGAGGAGGCGCAAGCCTCTCCAGAGTCCTGGATTCCGTGGATGGCCTCCGGGTCACGATAGAGACTGTTTACGGCCCCGGTTCTCTTACGGCTCCCGGATCTCGTAATCGCTAAATTGAACGTCGATACTTCGTCGGGGATTGGCAACGTCGACACTGACTCCAATGCTGCCTTTGGCAGTCGACCCAGAATCGTAGGTTAGTTGTGTTTGGAAGACATCATTGATGAAGAAAGTAAAAACCGAGCCCTCCGCATTGACCGTCAACTTGTTCCACTGGCCATTTGGGAGAAGTCCTGAGGCGTCAGTCCAATCCTGCAAGCTGATGTAGTTACCGTGAACGTCATATGCGCCGACAGAGTACTTGCCATCTGGTGAAAGCAAAAACTCAATCATGCTGCTATACGATTGATGGAAGAGGCGGAACACCAATCCGTAGTCAGCGCTAGGGTCGGCGTCGACCAACAATGCTTTGATGGAAGCATTGAAGTCATAGTATGTCCCGTAAGGTGCACACCACCCACCCGCTCCTTTATCGCCCGTCTTATAGCTCACTTCGTACACACCCTGATTGAAGAAGAAGCGCGACGTGCTTCCATCTGATCCCACAACTGGTTGGGGCGACTCGCACCAACCGAAGAGGTTCTTGGTCAAAGGATCGTACATGGTCCTTCTCCAATTTGTCGCCTTCGTGGCGACAGCGTAGCCCTGCCCGGACTGGTTGGGAGCCGCTAGCTCGGTGGACAGTGGTCCTGCGGACGCCTGAGGGGTCATGGGTTGCGCAATCGGAGATGCAGGTATCGTTGGCGGGGGTGGAGGGACCCGTGCGGCTTCGGAAGTGAGTGTCGCATTCACCGAAACCGCAACGAGGGTCGCCTGCTGCGCTGCGGTTGGGCCGCAAGACCACACTAATAGGGAGAGCAAGACAAGGAAACGAGCAGGCCACCGACTTAGAAGAGGTAGTCTTTTCATGCCGTCCTCCTTCCAGGTGAACCCTGGTCGGCGTATGGGTCGCCTATTCCTATTTTCTACATAATACAATGGGATACCCGAGAGGGAAGCAATTTCCTGAACTGCAATCAAGGTGCACGGGGCTGTGGTCGTATCCCGAACGAAGACACCCGATCTCGGGCCAAATCAGCGAGGAACGTGGCACATTGGTCAATGAGGGTCCTATCCGTGGCTCGGTCGTCCTGTTGACTGTGGTTTTCCAGTACTTCTCGGGCCCACCCTGCCGCCATCGCAGCCACCTGGGGAAGCCGCTTGTTCGACGGTCTCTTCTTGCCTTCTCGAATGTAGTAGACCTCGCGCCTGCTGTAACCCGTTTCTTCCTGGATCCGGGCAGCGGGCATCTGTGCCAGGATCGGCTGGACGGTCTCCCATAGGTCCCCCTGAAGCTCATAGGTAGTCAGGACGGCCTCTTCATCCTCGATCATCCCAGCCTTGACTAGCTCCAAATCGTTTGCCTCTTTGCCGATATGAACCACATCTGTGACGTGGATGTGCCTGCGACTCAAGAGGCCGCGCGTCATGGAGGTGCACGGCTCCCCATCTGGCCCAATGAACTTCACCTCGGGCTGAAGGGTGTGGTTCGCGATGAGGTCGCGGTATATCATCCCGACGCAGGTTCTCGGACCAATGGTTTCGCCAAGTGACGTGACGACCCGGAAGCACGGGCCTGCTGGATCGTGGATGTTCACCCAGAGGGTAGCGCGGGGGTCCTTGACGGGGAAGGCTGCAACCAGGCAAATCGGTTTGTCCCCGGTTTCCTGGGCCGATGGCCCAAGCTTGGCGTGAAGGCTCGGATGCTCGAAGAAGTTGAAGGGCTTGACCGCTTTTGAATAGAGCTTCTTTCCTCCGCGTGTGCCCTTCGCGTTGAACCGGTCAAACCATTCCATCATCCATGGGGTGGAAATAGCGAGGCGCGTGCATGCTAGTTGGTCGGCCCAGGGGAACTCCGTTTGGGATCTAGGGCGGTCCCATAGCTCTGTCTCAATGATGTGCTTCCATGCAGCCTCGATCCAATCGGGAACGGATTGGGCGGTGCGCGGGTCTCTTGGCTCGAGGTGGTTGCCCAGGGCGTGTTCGCTCCACTTTCGAAGGTTGACTTTATCCCCGTCGCGATTGAAGAGGGCATAGCGCTTGGCGGCAACCGCATAACACCATAGTTGCTTTCGCCTCCCTGGATCATCCTTATCGAAGTTGTCCTCCTCTAGCTTCAGAATGCTACCAGGAGCCAGGCTCTGGTCGTAGGGGTTCAACCCAGCAAACCGAGCGCGAATGGCTTCCACCTCCTGCCAAGAGAGAGCCTTGATGGCAGGCTTTCCGTCAGGCAGTTCCTCCCGTCCGCCGACGCATTCGATCAGGCCCCCAGTTTCGCTTGCGACAACGGCCATGCTGTCGGTGTCCATGAAGGCCCACGTCCCGCCCAAGCTCTGGACTTCGTTTTCGAGGAGGGCAAGTATCAACCGGGCCCCCGCGGACACAAGCGTGCCAATGATGGGGAAGAAGAATTCCCCCTCACTCTCGGGATGATCTACTCCGCATTGGAAGGTCCAAAGTCCGTGCACATCGACCTCAGTGTCGGGATCGTCCTGGCGGTTCAACTCGACGAAGATGCCGTAGCATGAAGAATTGGCAAGGAACTTGAAGAACTGCGATCGCCTCTCCCTCTCATCTTGTCCCAAGTTGCTCGATTGTTTGACCCTTTGTCTCTCCTCAACCAGCCGCTGGAAGAAGTCTTCCCTTTTCGGGTCGATTTGCGTGCCGCCCCATAGGCTGATCGGGTGTAGGTTCTTTTGACGTCCTATTGGCCTGAACCTCAGAGCCCGAACCACATGGGGAGGCTTGCCAGTGAGAACCTTGCTCGCGAGGCAATCAGCCATAGCGTACCAGGGGAGCTTCTGGGTTATTGGAGAGTTGGAAAGCCACGTCTCCAGGTTGAGGCCTATCGTGTACTGGCCCCAGGGGTGCTGGTTGAAGCTGCAACGGGCGGGGAGAATGTCGCCCTCGGGGCGCACTTGGACGATCATGTTCACGTCGCTCCATGTCTCGGGCCTGAGCAGGTCATCCGCGGTCAGCCGGTCAAGCAGTTCGGCGGCATCTTGAGTTGCGTCCTCAATGACCACCTGCCTCGCCGTGAGAAGGTCCCAGCAGTGCGCGAGGCAGAACACCGTGGGAAACATGCTCCTCGTGTCCAAGTAGATGACCGGGACAAGGACCTCGCGGATCAAGCATTCGGCCCGACCGCCATAGTAGGAAGCCATCGCGTACCCAAACACCTCCTCCTTGGTGAGTTCCACCCCTGGGCCCATCCTGACCGGAGGAAGAACAATTCCCATCTCCCGAAGGATAGCTTTGCCAATCGAAGCGGGGGAGTAGGCTTTGCTTGGCCTGAGGGGGATGCGATGATTCTGGTACTCGGTGAGCAGCCGTTGATAGAGCTCCCAGGTTGCCGTCAATTCCTCCCTGGCTGACATGACAGAATCAGTCGTGGACCCTCCGTCCCTATTGAGAGAGACATCTCCTTGCTGCACCTGGAACAACTTGCATAAAGGCTCCAGGCTCTTGAATTCGCCGGTCAAGGCATATCCCAAGGTGAGGAGGTCAACGAAGTCGCCTCGGTAGACAAGGCGCCGCCTGCTGGACTTGGGCGAGAACGACCTTCTCCACGCAGAGGTGAAACCCATGAGTGCGCGCTTGCTATCAAGGGCCTTGACAGCGATGCGGGGATAAAGCTTGTCCAACTTCCGCTTCCCCTTCTTGTCCTTGTAGTCAAGAAGGGTGAAGCTGAATCCCCCCTCGTATGGAAGTCTTCGAGCAACCGTCGAGTCCACCGCAAGACGACTGATGATGAATGGCAGATTGAATCCGACCACCACCGCCCTGGCATCATAAGCCACTGGGAAGAAGACCTTCTTGAGCAACTCCTCCCTTGGGAGAAGTCTCAGGGGCTTGGCTCTCTTCGCATCGCCCTGACGGTGACCCGCGCAGTATTGGGCCAGTCGCTGTCGCTCTTGCTCGGCGAGGTCCTCAGCATAGAAAACACCCTCCTCGAGGAGAGTGTCACGTTTGTAGACGCGATATAGGCCGAACGTGAGGCGTTGGCTCGAATCGGAGGTGGTCTCAAGGGTAATCACGATGGCTAGCTCGGGCCAAGGAGGCTCTTTCCCCTTTGACTTAGTTCTTCTCCACTTCGGGTTCCGAGGGGTTGCATACGCGCGAACAGCGACTGGGACATGAGACATCTTCATACTTTCCTCTTTTGAGAACGCATCTCCAGGAACTTGCCCCACCAGTCCTCGCCCAAGAACTCCGATACGTAATTGTCCATATCCTCAAGCAATGACCCGAAGTCACGGTTGATCTCATCCAGGTCGTCGAAGTGCAGGACCATATCGCGGTGGCCCCGCCACAGCATTGCTATTCTTGGAGGCCCGTTCTTCACAGGGTTTGTCATCGATCCAGTGGGCCAGTCGTTCTGGGCGTCGGACAGCGCAGCGTGGTCGTTGGCAGGGATGCGCACGGCGAATTCGTCATTCTTCCTTCCAGCGGGGTGATGCCACTCGAAGGGTGACAATCCCTGGGCCATCCGGCGGCATTCAGGGCAAAGGACTTGGGTCCGGGACCGCTCCACGCCATGAGCCCCGCAGACCTCGCAGGTGACCCTGCCTCCAAGGCGCTGGCGTTTCTTTTCATGTCTAATGGCCCGCGGGAGTCCCGACCCTGCCATTCCCAAGGATCTCCACTAGCCTTTTGCCAAGGTTTGGTACACCGATTCAAATGCGAACTCGCCGCCTTCCGCGAGTTGATCAACGATCTCCGCGTTGGTAAGCAGGGGATGCCCCACCTTGCCCACTCTCACCGATTTCCCTCGGAACTCCCTTAGGGATTCAACATCGCCTGTCTCCAGGTACTGTTTCACCGCGTTCCAGTACCTGCCGATGAGTGTTGCAGACCGCGAGTCCCTGACCTCGAGATCCTGAACGCCCTGCGAGGTTGGGACTCTCATGATGCGCAGCAGGCGGTCCTGGGCCCTCGCGGTCCAGTGGCGACGGACCTTTCGAATTGCTGGAAACACATAGCTCTTCACAGTTTCGGGCTTCGTTCGGGAGTCGGGATGGAGGGCGTTGAAGCCCCTGACCGCCGAACCAAGATTGAGATTGCCCTCCCGCATCATTCGAAGGACCTCCAGGGCATCCGTCCTCTTCTGCTGTGCAATGGGGGTGAGCTTTCGAATGGCCGCAGCCGAGGAGATAGACCGATAGGCGCGGCGCTCCGCGCTGTAGCTGCGATAACCCTTCGATCGGGCGAGTGCGTCACGATAAGCCGCCCTGGTGGGGAACCTCCGACCGCGAAAATGGCCTCGAGAAGGGGTGTAGCCTCGTGTACGATTTCTGTTCTCGTTCGACATCGAATGCTCCTTCCTAGCCATCTGCGCCACGGATACATCCGAGGCTTGAGAATGAGGCCAGGGCTAACCCAGTGAGGCACTCGGCCCCGTTTGAACGGTCTTGACATGGGGGACTCTAGCAAAAGGCGCCTTGCGAGTCCCTCCGAAAACTTGTAAAATAATGGCATGCCCACTGGCCTTGTGACAATGAAGCAAATGCTCGAAGAAGCCTCGTCAGCAGGGTTTGGCCCGGCTTCCAGCCTAGAACGGAAGTTCGTCCAATTCGAGCAAGATGGGCTCATTGGTCATCCGGTTCGGAAAGAGAATCGTCGGGGTGGCGCCGGTCTATGGCACCCTCTCCAGAGCAATCTGTTCCGATTCCACCTTCGGAATCGAAGGGAAGGCATCAGTCCACTTGCTCTTGCCAATGTCCCAATCGGCCTTTGGCTATTTGGGGAAGAAGGCGTGGAGACCGAGCAAGCCCAGCGGGCACTATTCTTCATTGGGGGGAGCTTCTTGCCGGTCAACTCAGAGGATCCAATAAGAGGAACAGGGAAGCCATCTTCGTGGCCGAAGGATCAGGGAGACGATTCGAAATCGTGGGGGGACAGATCTTTGTTGGCCAGAAACGCCAAGGAGCTTGTGGATCGTCTTTCCTTGCCGACAACGCGCCCGGGGGCGAGGGACAGATTCGCGAGGGTGCTCAGACGCATGACTGATGGAATACCTGATACCCTAGTTCCTCAAGACCAGTTCGTCGGGGCCTTGCAGGGGGCAAATCCCTCGATTTCGGATCTAACAGGCGCAGCTGCGTATGCAATGCTCAGTGATCGTCTGCTGGCCCTTTCGTATCTGGCCTTGCTCTGTTCGCATGGCGCAGAGGTGCGGCAATTTTGGGAGTCGATCAGAAAAGCCTATCGGCTATCCGTTCAACGCGAACTGAGCCCGGACTACCAGACACGGCAGCCGCGGGACCAAGCACTGGTCTTTCCCATTCCATCACCTGAGAGGTTCCTGAGTAATGCGAGTGGAATCCTTCTCTCCTGGCTGGGACTTGGGATCCGCGCGCTGCGAGGAGACAGGAGAATATCACCAAGCGATCTTAGGCTTGATCCATCTCTTGCCAAGTTGTTTTCGTAGAGGATCAATCGAGAACCAAAACCCCCGCGACTGCTGCCAACAGTCCGGGGGCATGGCACAGGGAAAGGAGCTTCCCCATGCGCAGCCATTCTAGCATCCTCGGTTCACAAGAGTCCATCCCCGTTCGTAAAGGCATCGTCTCGCTCTCGGGCTACGGCCTTCGCGTTGCGGTCGAGCACGGACGCCTCTGCTTGAGCGATGGCATCGGTGCGTCGCGACGACAGGCCCGCTTCAGTAGGGCGACCAGCGGTATCAGGCGTCTAGTGCTGCTGGGGCACAGTGGCGTCATCTCTCTTGAATCCTTGCGATGGCTTCACGATGTTAGGGCGGCGATGGTACAGATCGATGCCGACGGCAAGTTAGTTCTTGCAAACGCGCCTCTGACTGAGGGCCTGACCCATTTGCGGCGGGCCCAGGTCGTCGCGGCTGGAACAGAATGCGGTTGGCGAATCGTCTCCAAGCTCCTGGCCGACAAAGTGAGAGGCCAAGCAGATGTAGCCCATAGGATAGGGGCCGAGGCTACCGCGCGCGTGTTGGCAGCCCGAGCAGACCATCTGGGGCAAACCACCAGCATCCGCGACGCTGCCAAGCTGGAGGGCCAAGCCGCTCGAACCTATTGGGAGGCCTGGGCTCCTGTCCGCCTCAGTTTTGTTCGACATGACGCGCGCAAGGTGCCTGAGCACTGGACGACCTTCGGCGCGCGCCGATCGCCGATCACGAACTCACCCCGGAACGCGGCTAATCCGGGAAACGCGGTGCTTAACTACCTCTATGCCATCCTGGAGGCGGAAACAAGGATCGCCCTGCTTACGCTTGGCTTGGACCCCGGGCTTGGGCTCTTGCACGCGGATCTGGCCAGCAGGGATTCACTGGCCTGCGACGTGATGGAGGCCGTGAGGCCAAAGGTCGACTCCTGGCTCCTGGATTTCCTCGCAAGGAATTCCTTCGCCCGGAAAGACTTCTTCGAGAGAGCGGACGGCACAGTCCGGCTCACCTCACGGCTAACGGTGATCCTAGCGGAGACCGCGCCCGAATGGGCGAGACAGGTTGCCCCGATTGCTGAGTGGGTAGCTTCTACTCTGATGTGGGAGAAAGGTCGGACGCGGGGGCTAGGATTGAGGAATGGGGTGCTGCCAACCCCGCTAACGCAATCGAAGAGGTCCCTCGGAAGGCATGTTGAAGGCCCAAACTCTTCTCCGGCAGCCAGCCCAGGCAAAGTGGCCCGCTTACGCCTGTGCCATGAATGCGGAAGGCGGATAACCAAGGGCAAAGGCAGATTCTGTTCTGAGCAATGCTTTCAGTCCTACAAGCGCGAGGTGGACATCCCGCGATTTGCGAAGGCTGGCATCCAGAGGTTAGCAGAGTTGAGAGCGAAGGGAGCGGACCCGACGCACGGCGGAGACGTGGGTCGGAGACGAGGCCTGTCAAATGCCCGGCGCGCAAGGGAGCGGGCAGAGTGGGAGAAGCTAGGGCTTGACCTAGCTGCGGAAAAGCAGCGATTCAAGAAGGACATCCTTCCCGCTTTACAAGGAGTGCCACTCAGCCGCATAATAAAGGCGACAGGTCTGTCTCGGCGTTATGTCTCTATGATTCGGAGGGGGATGCATATTCCGCATCCCATGCACTACAGAGGGCTAACGGTCCTTCTGAACAGCGTTGCGCATTCGGAGTTGTAGAATCACATAGTAGGCCACACGCATGGCATGGCTGGAGGATTCAATCATGCGCGCAGACATAGCAGGATACTCCTCCAAAGGACCACTGGTACTCATCGTCGAAGTGAAGTCAATTTCGGCTCTCCGCGATGGATGGGCTCAAGAGTATAGGCGGAATCTCACTGCCCATTCCATGCTGCCGGACGGGGTCTACTTCATGATGGTCACTTCGCGCGAGACATACCTGTGGAAGCCCAGTCCACCACATGAAGAGCGACGACCTGACTACCAACTGCCCACGTCCAAGCTTCTAGACCCCTATTTCAAGTACTCCAGTTCCTCCTCAGCGTCCTCCACCGAGTATGGGCTTGAGATAGCCACATTGTCATGGCTAAGCGACCTTACCGCACAGCAGCTCCCGCTTGATCACGCTCTGAGCACCCCGATTGGAGAGTCTGGCCTTCCCAAGGCACTTGCGGCTGGGTCCCTCCGCACGGAGGTGGAGGTGTGATCACTTACGTTGAGTCCAACTTCATTCTTGAAATTGCGCTCATGCGCGATGATTATCGTAGCTGCAAGGAAATCCTCCAGCATTCCAGGTCGGGCACCATCGAACTGGTGATCCCCGCCTTTTGCATTGGAGAACCCTACGAGGCATGGGTCAGGCGGTCGCGAAGCCGGCGCGACCTGCACGCCGATCTCCTCAAGGAAGCCAGAGAACTGTCCAGATCCAAGCCCTACCGAGCTCTGCCAACCGACTCTCAAAGCATCATCACCCTCTTGATCGACAGCATTGAGAGCGAAAAGTCACGGCTGGATCAGGCGCTCAAGAGCATTGTCGATTCGGCCGAAGTGATCCCTATCGACTCGCAGACGATCGCCGCGGCGATTGAGGCACAAGGTGCCCTCGGACTCGCTCCCCAGGACTCGATTGTCTATGCTAGTGTGGAGGCTCATGCCCGCAGAGCAAAACCTGGGATGAAGTGTTTCATCAATAAGAACTCCAAGGATTTCCAGACACCTGACATACAGGAGCGCCTCGGCCAGTTTTGTTGCAAGATGCTTCCAACATTCTCAGTAGGACTGGAATACATCGAGTCTCAACTACATCTTGGTGTCTAACAATTCGCCGATGTTGACCTGGCGGGCTGGGCCTCCGGGGATCCTTGTCTAGCCTGCTGGCAGGGCGTAGAGTCCTACTATGCTTGCCCGCGACCGCCGGGGAGCGTTGCTCGAGGCTGTTGGGCAGCCGTTGCCACCCTCGACACATGCGAGATCGTCATGAGGTGAACGATGCAGGATCCGGAGACACTCGCTACTGTAGCCAGTATCATCGCCGGATTTGGAATCGCAGCCCTTGTGTTCCGTCTCCAGAGGGAAATCCGGATGATCGAACTCGGGGAGATAGTCTGGCTTCCTTGGGCGGATTGGCTGATCATCTCCGCGACCTCCCTCTCGCTACTGCTTGGCGTGCTGCCGCTAGTCGCGGTGCCCAAGTCCCCTCTGGCGATCGCTGTCTCCGCCGCCGCGTGCACCGGTGCCTCAGTCATGCTGCTCGGCTATCCATTCTCGATCCTTGCGCACTACCGAATCGGCCTTGGCAGGGGAAGGACCGGCCCCAGGGTGAACCCTGAGCCACTCGAACGCATCCTTGTCATCACCACGGGCGTGCTCGCTGTTGTCGGTGTCCTTGCATCTTTCGCCATGCTAGCAAGTCTTTCGACTTCCTGACGACTGGGTCCAGCCGACTCGGCTGGCGGTTGCCTGGGTAGTGCCAGATTGGATGCAAGTTTGGCCTACATTGCAAGGGGGCGTTGCCAGCCTCCGCCGAATGGCTCAGTTCGAGGCAATTAGGCAGGGTAGGGAGAGCGCCCTATACTCCCCGCATAGGGCCTCGCATGAGGGGGCGACATGAGCATGGATCCATCTCACGCATTCCAGGGTTTGATCCCGCTCGCGCATAGAGCCGTCCGAAAGGAACTCAAATCCCGGTTGAAGCTCACGGGTGACGACCAAGTGGACTTCGAGAACAAACTCTGGGCCGTCGTCCATGGATTGAGGCCTTCAGAGATCACAATTGGCCGAGACCCCGCCATAACCCTCCAGAGCCTGGAATACCACCCCGATGTCTTCGCGATATTCGACACGTTCGCCTTGATCGGAGAGTCCACTCACACCTCCTCCAAGTCTTTCGTCACAGAAGAACTTGGGCGAATCGAGGCGATCAAGCCACAGCTTGGCCGATACCTGGCACGCGAGCTCGAAGGGCTCAAGCTGGTTTGCCTCTTGACGGTCAAGGACAAGACCGAACTCCACGTATCCATCCATGATAGGGCCGGCAAGAGCGGGGTCAAGCTCCTTGACGAGCGCGACCTTGACTATTATCTGGCGCTCCTCAGGAATGCAGGCGTTGGCATCTTCCACCTCTTCTTCGGGCGCGTCGCCCCCGCCGTTCTCGCCGTTGGGGAGCACACGATTCCCGCTATACGGATCAAGGAGGGCAAGCGATACAAGTACATCTTCTCCGTCAGCCCTCACGAGCTCCTAGAGCGTGCGTTCGTCTCACATAGAGAGATCACTGCCCCCCAAGACGCGCAGCTTGGGTACCAACGAATGCTCAGCAAGAAGAAACTTACTCAGATCGTATCCTACATCAAGAAGAACAAAGGCTTTCCAGCACCCATCATCGTCAGTTTCCCCAGGAATGCCGGGGAGGATTTCAACCCGCTATCGAAGAAGGACGTGGCAGTATTGGGAGACGTGACACTGGGCCACCTGCGTCTTCCGATGAAGCCTGCCTCCGTTTATGTTGTTGATGGTCAGCACCGGCTTTACGGCTACACATTAGTCCCGCGATCCGAGGAACATCAAATCAATGTCATAGCCTACAAGGGACTTCAACCCCACCACCAGGGTTCGATGTTCGTCGATATAAATCTGAATCAAACCAAGGTCCCCTCGAGACTCCTATGGGAGCTGTACCCGGACATCTTATCCCCAGAGGACGACGAGTATTACAAGGCGGTAGTCAGCCGCGCCGTCGAGCGCCTCATCCCCTCGGAACTAGGCGGGATGGTCACTCATATTAGTTCGGGCACAAAAGGAAGGATCTCTTTCCATGCGCTGTGTACTGAGCTGGTCCGTGCCAAGCTGGTTTCGCGAGGCGGGGCAGGGATCGTCGCTGCGGTAGCAGGCAACGACTGGGACGCCCAAGAGGAACGCCTTTATGTGATCATCTCGTCATTCTTCCACATCTTGGCCGAGCAAGGCCGAGCGTGGCCTGAGGTAAACAAAAGGTTCTTCCTCCAAAACACGGGCCTCATTCCGCTGATCCGTGAACTCGGCAAGGCATGCAAACACCTTGCCCTCAATTCATCCGCCACTCTCAGGTCCGCTAAACCTGCGCTAGGGGAGGGCCTGGCGCCCTACTTCCAACCACTCTATGCTTTCTACGGACCTGTGTCGAACCAGCAGCTCGATGACCTTACGCACACTCGGGTCGGGAGTTCTGGGTTTATTGAGACCGAAGACGAGATGGATGATGTGATTAGGGAAACAATCCCTGCCTTCCCCCTAAGAGAGAAACGAGCTCCTCCAGAGCTCCAAAACTCTGCGAGGGAATTTGTAGTCTTGGTGCAAGACGCAAATCGTCTCGCCCAAGCCGAGTCGAAGGAATGGATCTTTAGCGAATTCGACAAGGAGCGTGCCCTCAAGGGTCTCTCAAAACCCGCCCGTGATGCGGCGACGCTCGAACGTTTCCTTGGAATCCTGTATCAGGAGCTTGTTGAAGCTTCGGCGGGCAAGGCCTCTCAAAATCGCGCACTCGCTATCCTCGGCATTGCCGACTCGAGCCAGGTCCCCTCCTTAAGAGGACTTGCGCTTCTGCGGCACATGTCTGCGCACAGGGCTTCGCATCTGGAACCGGCACGCAGGAAGGAAGCTGTTCACGTCCTTCGTCAGTTGAGTGGAGTCGACACCGCTTCCGACTTTGATGATCTGCAACCCGACGGATGCCTCGCTCTTCAGTTGGGCCTCTTAGCTAAGATCACCGCGGACTTCCTCGAGCCCCTGATCGAGGCCCTTAAGGCATGACTCCGTGATAGCCTATGTGAAAGCCACCCCGTTCCTCAGATGGGCTGGAGGCAAATCCAAGATCCTTTCCCTTCTCGCTCCGTTGGCGCCGCCCAAGTCCGAGTACACCCGGTATGTTGAGCCATTTCTCGGCAGCGGTGCCCTGTTCTTCCACTTTCGTCCGGAGCACGCCCTTCTCGCGGACGCCAACCCACATCTCATCAACTGCTACAGACAAGTAGCAAAGCGGCCCTTGGATGTTTGGCTTCTTCTGAAAACCCACCGGCGACACCACTCCCGCGATTACTACCTCTCTGTACGGGAACTAGGACTTCAAGAGGGCTCTCCCATTGAAAGAGCTGCGCGATTCATCTACCTCAACAAGAGTGCCTTCAACGGCATTTACAGGGTGAGCATGGCGGGCAAGTTCAACGTCCCCTTCGGTCCCAGCCCATCTGGCCTCGCAATCCCAAGCAAGCAGAGACTACTCGCCGCGTCGGCAGCACTGCGACGGGCCATCCTACACGCGGCGTCGTTCGAAATCACCTGTGAGCTCGCCCGCAAAGGTGATTTCGTATACCTGGATCCGCCCTACCCTCCGTTGGGGAGCTCGGCCAACTTCACTCATTACACGTCTGACCGATTCGGTCCCCGTGACCAAGAGAGAGTAGCAACCGCATTCAAATCCCTCGACAGAAAGGGCTGTCTCGTCATGCTCTCCAATTCGGATCAGCGCCAGATCAGAGCGCTCTATCGGGGCTACCGAATCACCTCGCTCGAAGTCACAAGGTGGTTGGGGTCTAATGGCAAGAGGTTCCAGGTTGACGAAATCGTTGTGACAAACTACCGGCCATGACGCGCGATCCTTTACTGCGCCTAGCAACTCGTTGATACTGACTCGGCGAACTGGGGCATTTGTTCGGCTTTCTCAGCCTGCCAGCGTGACGTAGAGTGGGGGAAGACTCACCCGATTCCGCCGGGCGGCTTAGCTTGAGGCCGTGAGGGGGCCACAGGCCGTATCACTCGCATGAACGATCCTACTTCTGACCTTGAACGGATCCATGCCCTTCTTCTCTCAGCCGACCAGGACAACATCGGCGACGTGCTATTGCAAGTTCTTGCTGTCAGATCCCGAATCTCGAACCCGCTTGCCCGGATGACAGCGGAACCGATGCTCGCATCTCTTCGGCGCATGGCAGCCAAGGCTGATCTCGGCTGGCGTGTTTTCGCCACCCCTCCGTTGCTGCCCCGTCCCCTTGATGATGTCGAAGTCCTCCAACTCGTCTCGCTGGAATGGGCCCTGCACGAGCTATGCTATGCCTGCGAAAGTGTGGAACTCTCAGCCGCAACCACGTGGGGCGGTTCAACTCCAACGCGGTTCTACCTCAACAGCATCTATCACTACGTGAGTTCGATGTTCCTTCTCGACACAAGTAGCCCCCGGCAGAAGGATCTGCCTATAGGAGGTACCGCCATCCGGGCCTTACATCCAATGGGACTCGCGGCCCTGGTCGATCCTGTGGCCCGCATCCTTTCGCAGCCCCTCACTCCCCACATCACGCTTGGCGACACGATCCTCCGCTTACGCCATAGCTACCTCGTTCACGGAGACTTCTCCCCCCGCCGCATAGAGTATCTCATCGCCCAAAGCGAGATGCGGGATCCGGCGCAGAACGAACTATTCGCCACCCTAATATGGGACCTATTCCACGAGCTCATCCTGTTTCGGCTTCGCATCATGGCGCTAATGACTCACGAGGGAATTCGAGTCGAGCCAGCGATCCTTCGATACCTCGCTTCAGTCTCTGCCCTGCCGAAGTCAAGCGGGGCCTCCTAGCAAGTCGCTCGTGCTGCCCCGCGGACAGGGCCTCCATTGAGGCTTCTCTTGCCTTCCGATGGTATTCTCGCGATCACAACTGCGCTGAATTGGTCGAAATGTCCGCGAAATGTCGAATAATTGTCTTGTCGGCATTTCCTAGCGGGGATAATCCTCGCTAATTGCGGGTCCCGAACGGGAAACTCCCACTTGTTCCATCCAATTCCCGGGTCTGCACTTGAAATCCCAGGGTCCCCGAGCACGAAGATAGGAGAAGCAACATGAAAGGTCTCGGACTGAATAATCAATCCTCCGAACAGAATTCAAAATAGACTATCTGGGCTCAAAATACCTCCTGAAGAAATGCAACTCCTGTGTTGCGGGTGGCAAAAACAAGAAAGGAAAAAGGGTGGTTCATAACCAATTCCCAAATCATCCCAAATAGTCTCCACGGGTTCGACTCGATTTTCTCAGATTGGATACAAACCACGACCTCCGAGACATGCGAAATCAAATCTTGGTTCTATTCTCCCGGCACCGAAAATGAATCTACAATTCCCCGAGGCACGAAATAAGCCACGAATCCCACAATTCCAAATCTCGCGCAGCCGAAATCAACCAATGATCCAAAGAACTATCCACAATTGAGAACCCGAAACTGATGTCGACTGGCCTCAGGAGTGCACTCCTGGAGAGCCCCGTAACATATCCCGGCTCAGCTTTGACCGATCCTGGGGGGACTGGTAGAATCCTCTCTGGCGTCGTACCCTTCGCTGGGACCCGGGAGAGCAGGGTCCAATCCGGGCGTTCGCAAGGAACGCCCAATCGTTTAGAAAGGGCTTGGCTATGAAAGTGCTGTTGCTTAAGGACGTGTACAAGCTCGGTCGCGCGGGAGATGTCAAGAAGGTGGCGGACGGATTCGGTCGCAACTTCTTGATCCCCCAGAAGCTGGCCGTGCTGGCTACCCCGGGGGCTCTCAAGCAAGCGGACCGGATCCGCCAGTCCGCCCTTGCGGAACGGGCTCGTCTCAACCAGGAGATGACGGCTGTCGCGGAACACCTCCAGGGCTTGAGCTTCACCTTCACGGCCCGGGCGGGTGAGACCGGCAAGCTGTACGGGTCCATCACCACGGGGGACATTACCGAGGCCATTGAACGGAAAACCGGAATCCATGTTGACCGGCGACATGTCGCCCACCAACCCTTACGGGAGTTGGGTACCTATTCGATCCCGATTCGCCTTACGGTGGACGTGGTGCCCGAGGTGACCGTGGTCGTGATCCGGGAGGGGGAGGAAGGCCAGCCGGTCCCAGCGGACCAAACCCCGACGGTCGTCCAGGAAACTCCGCAGGGTTCTTCCCCGGTGTCTGTCGCCCAAACAGACGAAGTGTAGGCGGACGGAAGGGTCCGAGTCTGTATGCCGAGAGGCGTGGACAAACGCTCTCGGCTTGACTGTTTGGATCAGCACCTGCTGTGGACTGCCGACTTGTGCGAGTGGTTGCCGCAGGGCCACCTGTCAATAAGCATGAGCGAGGTCGTGGTCGCGCTGGATCTCTCGGCGATCCAAGCATGTAGCTGCCCAGCAGGCTGCAGGCCGCGCAAGGCGATGGCCGGGTCGCCATTGGGTCCGATCAGGGAAGTGAGGCACTTCAGGTGGTTCCTCCTGCGCGGGAAGCCGAAGGTGACCGACGGGCGGAGGCTGATCAACTTGAGGCACAATCTGTTGCCCCGGAACCTGTCCCTGGGGTTCAGGATGCACAGAGCAGGCGCCCTTCGGCCGTCCCGCTGAGAGAAGACGGAGTCCGAGCGGGTCCACCGAAGGGGGATAGGCCAGATGAGCCCAGATCATCGCGCCCACCGCTCTCCAGAACATGCCCTAGAAAGTGCGTAAGTCGGGCTCACTCCCGCTTTTCTGCGCGAACTGACCGTTTCACCGACCAACTCCTAGTTCGGGCGGGACGAACCGGCCCGCTGCCAAAGAGCTCCCCCGCAAGCGTGGTCATGAGGTCCCAGGCCAAGACCTTAAGCGGGGGCGATGGGCAGCCACGTTCCCTCGCGACCAGGATCCAGGGAAGTCTCTCAGGGCATTTGAGATGAGTGAGACAGTGGGGACGCTTCTCCGCCAGAGGAGGGAATCACTCCGCCTTTCGCTGGAGGATGTCGAGCGCAAGACTTACATCCGGGCGCGCTTCTTGGCCGCAATCGAAAGTGATGACCTGTCCGCGATGCCTTCGGAGGCGCAAGCGCGCGGTTTCATCCGGACCTATGCCACTTACCTGGGGATGGATGGGGAGGAACTCCTGGCCCATGCCGGAGGAACTCGCCCCAGGCCAACGCAGGCCCCCTCCAGGCCCCCGGCCTCCCGGCCCGCTCCGGCCCGCTCCCCGGTGCGTTTGGGATCACCTTGGCGCCGCTTTGTACGCCTGGACGTCCTCCTCAGCGGGGCGGTCGGGGTTCTGGTCATAGGGATTCTGGCCTGGGGAAGCGTGCAGTTAGTTGGCTTTCTCTCGCGGGGTTCTCCGCCGATCTCCTTGGCCTCTTCGATGGTCCTCTCCAGCGGTACCCAACTGAGCCCCGCCCAGCCCGTGCCGACTTCTACCCAAGGGGCAGACGCCGGGGGTGTGGTGGCCGCAGTCATCGGGGGGGGAGGTTTGGCTGGCCTGACGCCTCAAGCGACCCCGTTGGGAGGAGTTTTCACCACGGTCAATCTCCGGCTGGTCGCTAGGCACGAGACCTACTTGCGGGTTCTGGTGGATGGCAAAGAGGCCTTCAACGGTCGCCTGTTTTCAGGCGACATTCAGAATTTTGAAGGGACCCAAACGGTCGCCCTCTATGTCGGCGACGCTTCCGCTCTGCAGGTTGAGTACGACGGTCAGGATCAAGGGTCCTTGGGGGCTTTTGGACAGCCATTGATTCGTATCTGGACCCTGTCCGGTGCACAGACTCCGACCCCCACGATCACCCCCACCCCGGCTCCGACCGCGACTTTCACCCCGACTCCCCGAGGCGCAACCCCTCCCGCAACAACCACGGTCGCCCCAGGAGGCTGATTGAGCACGGCACCTCGGTTTCATTTGGTTAGCTTGGGATGCTCCAAGAATGCGGTCGATTCGGACTCTATGGCCGCGCTTCTGGAACTGGCCGGGTACCGCGCCGTGAGGCAGGCCCATCGGGCGCAGGTGTTGATCGTCAACACTTGCGGCTTCATTGGACCGGCGCGCGAGGAATCGCTGCGCGTGCTTCGCGAGTTGGCCTCTGAGAAGAAACCCGGGCAACTCCTGATTGCCGCTGGATGCATGACCCAAAGATTCGGGGCCGAGGTTGCGCGCGAAGTGCCCGGGATCGATGGGATCCTGGGCACCCGGCGGTGGATGGACATTGTTGACCTCCTCCAGCGCCTGCGCGGCGGGAGCGGCCCGACCGAACGGTACCATCTCCCGAGCGATTCGCCCGCCGTCGGCCGCGATGACCGCGGTGTCCTGCGGGCCTCAATCCAGGGGACCAGTGCGTATCTGAAGATCGCGGACGGATGCCGCCGCCCTTGCGCCTTCTGCGCCATCCCACTGATCAAGGGGACCGCCGTCAGTCGACCGCTGGAGCGGCTCCTGGAGGAGGCGAGGATTCTGCAGTCGCGCGGCGTGCGCGAGATCATCCTCATCGCCCAGGACACCACCGACTACGGCCGCGATCTGGGCTGGAAGGACGGACTTTCTCGGCTTCTTGAGGCGATGCTTCCGGAGATCCCCGGGATTGAATGGATCCGCTTGATGTACGCTTTTCCAGGAGCGATTACGGATCGGTTGATTGAGACCCTCGCCTCTCACTCACGAATAGTTCCCTATCTCGATCTGCCCCTCCAGCACGGCGATCCGCGAGTCCTGCGCCGGATGCGCAGGCCATCCAACCTCGACCGGGTGCGCTTGACCCTCGAGCGGATGCGGAATGCCATTCCGGACTTGGCTATCCGGAGCACCTTCATCGTTGGTTACCCCGGAGAAACCGAGGAGGAATTCGAGACCCTGATTGACTTCCTGAGCGAGATGCGGTTTGATCGGGTCGGTTGCTTCACCTATTCCCACGAGCCGGGGACCGAAAGCGGTCGACTGGAGGACACTGTTTCGGGGGTGGTGAAGGAGGAACGCCGCGCCCGCTTGATGGAGCTTCAAAAGTCGATCGGCTTGGAAAAGAATCAGGCCTGGGTGGGGAGAACGATGGCCGTACTCATCGAGGGCGAGGATAGAAAGAAGAACCTCTCTGTCGGACGGTCCTTCCGCGATGCCCCGGAAGTAGACGGCCTGGTCCTGATCGAAGGCCAAGCCCCGATAGGTTGCATTGTGCCGGTGCGGATCACGGGCGCGCTTTCTTATGACCTGGTCGGGCAGTTGGCTCGGGCCGGGGGAGAAGCCCCGGCTCAACCTCCCGCGGCCATTCCTATCACGTGAGGGGGCGAGGACGCCGTTGGCCCGCCGGCTTCGCGGATTGCGTGACGAGCAGGCTGGGATGATAGGACCCACCGGTGCCGAGTCTCTGAGGATCCGACGGGAACCGAAGGAATTCCCACTGGGGTGATCTTCGAGGATCAAGGCCGATGAGCCAGCGCTTTGACGTGGTCGTGGTTGGAGCCGGTCCGGGGGGAGCGACAGCGGCCTTCGAGCTGGGCGAGGCGGGCAAGCGGGTGGTGGTTCTCGAGAGGGGCCATCTGCCTCGCTACAAAGCCTGCGGGGGAGGGCTGTCCCTGGGCCTTCTTCAGCAATTCCCCTTTCCGTTTGATCCGGTGGTGGAGTCCTCCGTCCGCTCAATAACCTATTCGTTCCGCTCCCGCTCGGTTCGCTTCGAGCTCCCGCCAGGACAGATCTGCATGGTGATGCGAGACAAGTTTGATGCTTATCTGCTTGATCATGCGCGGGCCGAGGTCAGGCAGGGAGTCCTGGTGAGCCGCGTGAGAGAGCTCGCCGACCGGGTCATCGTGGAGAGCGATGGGATGCCCTCCCTGGAGGCGGACTACGTCATCGGCGCAGATGGAGCTAGTTCCGTGGTGGCTCGCGATCTTGGATTGCGCCGGGGAAAACGTGTCGCGGCAGCGATTGAGGCAGAAGCTCCGGTTCCGCCCGAGGTGTTTGGACGATATGCCCAGGCCCCCGTTTTTATCTTTGGCAGGATTCGCGCTGGGTACCTGTGGATCTTCCCCAAAGCAACTCACCTCTCGGTGGGGATCGGAGCCTATCGGCCCCGGCCGGGACAGATGCAAACGGTGCTGAAGCAGGTGATGGCGGAATACGGTATCTCCCTGGAGGGAGTCCCGCTTCACGGGCACCCTTTGCCTGTCTATCTTGGGAGAGAGCGCATCGCCACGGGAAGGGGCCTGCTGGTAGGCGATGCGGCAGGCTTAGTCGACCCTCTGACGGGGGAGGGCATCCGTTACGCCGTAAAGAGCGGGAGGCTGGCGGCTAGGTGCATCGTCGAAGACCATGCGGCGGAGTACCAGGCCCGCATCCAGCGCGGAATAGGCCGAGGCCACGCTCTTGGTCTGCTCCTGGCGCAGCTCTTCTACCGCCTGCCCATACTCTGTTACGCGCTGGGAGTCCGCAATCCCTTGGCGACCAGCGCCTTCCTCGATTTACTTTCCGATCGTGTGGAATACCCGGAAGTGGTGGCGAGCGTGTTTTCCAGCCTGCCTTTCTATCTGATGACCGAGATCCTGGCGGGGATGGCAGGAGCTCTGGGCCGCAAGGAAGTCAGAGACCGAATCCGTTCAGCTGTATATGGAGAGTATGTATAGGCTGGAGCCCGTTGGCTTGAGCAAGTCAGGAAACCCTGAAAGGGCCGGGGCGGGGTCGGGAGTAGCATTGGAATGAGGGACGATGACCTTGCGAGAGGCGCCCAGGTCCGGTTGGGCTACCCGCTCTTAGCCCGCCAGACAGGCGCCAGAGAGGAGAGGTTCTAATGGAAAAGGATCCGGTTTGCGGCATGAGGGTGGATCCCGCGACAGCCGCCGCGAAGTCCGAATACCAGGGCAAGACTTACTATTTCTGCTCGCCGGGCTGCAAGACCTCGTTCGACAAGAATCCGGAGGCTTTCGTGAGCAGGCCCTCCACCAAGCCGAGCCCCCGGTAGGCCATCAGCTCTTGGCAGGTCGGCCGCGCCTTGGGAATCCCCCTTCATGCAAACGATCGGACGTGGTTGAGGTTTCGCCCCGCTCGAGGCACAATCCATTTGGAGGGCAAAAGGATGCTGGCCGCTCTCCGGTCGAGCGTGCCCGCAAATGCGGCCCCGCCCGGTTGTTAGGCCCGGAGGGGAGATCTGGGATGCCGGAGGACATCGATGCGAATTGCCATACTGAGTGACACACACGACAACATCTGGCGGCTCGAGAGCGCCTTGCCCCAGCTGGCCGAGGCCGACGTGGTCCTTCATTGTGGAGATTTGTGTTCTCCATTCATGGTGGACCGGCTTGCTCTGGGTGTTAAGGGCAGGCCCATTCATCTGGTTTGGGGGAACAACGACGGTGACCGACAGATGATCACCGTGGCTGCGGCCAAGGCGGGCAATTTCTTCCTGCATGGAGAACTGGCGGAGCTCGACCTGGAGGGAACCCGCGTGGCGATGACTCATTACCCGGAAGTCGCAAGAGCTCTGGCGGCTTCGGGCCTTTATGACCTAGTCTGCTATGGCCACGACCACATCGCGCACGAGGAACGGTTGGGTAGGACAATGCTTCTAAACCCAGGGGAGGTGATGGGCCTGAGGGGTCGCAGCACGTTTGCTCATTACGTTACGCGCTCGCAAAAAGTCGCCTGGGTGGAACTGGCTTGAGGAGAAGAGCCCGGAGAGAGGCAAGGGCCCTTCTCGAGAGCGCCCCTGCGGTGAATTGAACACCGGTCTTTGCCTCCGGGGGGCAACGCTCTATCCGCTGAGCTACAGGGGCAACAACGCGGATTCTACCATGGGGTCCAGGGCCTGGGCGCTAACCGACAGGTGCCAGACAGGCCTCGGCGCAGCGCTGGCTATCTTGTCCCGGTCCTAGAAACTCGCATCCTGTCGGGTGGGACGGATCATGCCGGTGCCGTCGCGGCCCGCGCGTGCTCGGGTGATTCGCAGGAACTTTATCCCGGGGGTTATGCTTTCCTTGGGCCTTTCCGTGTGAGCGCTGTCGCAGGATCCATCCAATCAAGCCCTGCGGCCGACCTTCGAACCCCTGCTTCTTGTGGGTCACGCCGCTCCTCAAAGCGCTTTCAGCTGGTGGATGAATAGCACCTCGCCTCGCGAGAACATCCTTAATGTTCACACCATCGAAATCGGGGTAGGCTACGCTTGGGACGGATCGAGTCCCTTCGGCGGGTACTGCCCAATCGATATTGGGCACCCTGGAGTGGCGCCGGGCCCCGGGGAGGCTTTGGCCGGGTTGCATCCGTCCCGACTGGCGCAGGTCCCAGGCGCGGTCGGAGCTCGAGATAGAAAGCCAGGATTTCACATTTGAATCGAGCAGGAGACTCTATGGAAGAAAGCCTCACCGCCTCGGGCGGCGCGCAGGAGGGCTGCCCTTTCTGCAGGATTGTTCAAGGCTCCGTGCCAGCCTGGATTGTCTACGAGGACAATCGGTGTTTGGCTTTTCTGGACCGCCGACCTCTTTTTCCCGGCCACTGCCTTCTCATCCCAAGGGGCCACTACTCGACCTTTCAAGATTTGCCTGAAGAGGAAATTGCCCATTTCTTTGCGAAGGCGCGGCTCTTGAGCCGAGCCGTTGAGGAAGCGATGGAGGCCGAGGGTACCTTTCTGGCCATCAATGACAAGGTCAGCCAGAGCGTGGCTCATCTGCATGTGCACGTGGTCCCGCGGCGGAAAAAAGACGGGCTGAGGGGCTTCTTTTGGCCCCGTCACAACTACCAGGACGAACAGGAGGCCGCCGGAATCCAGCAGAAGGTGCGAGCTCGGGTCGGCCAGCTGGGCGCGTCCCGCTGATCTGCCCGGATCTCGAGGGATCGCGGGGCGGGTTTGGATTCTTCTCATTGACCCGGCGAGGACCTTGAGTCGCATGACTCCCGGGAGCAAGCAGGTTTCTCCCTTCGCCGCCTGAGGGATGTGACCCCGTCCCGAGGCACTCGGCCTCATCCGCCGATGGCCCCCTCTCAGGGTCTCTCCGGGAGGGGAAAGTTTTGGGATGCAAGGCTAAATCAGGCTTGGCACAGGGTGCTCTTTCAGGCGACGGTAAGGGACGTCATCTTGGGGGTCAGGAGACGGAGGACAGAGCCGTCCGGCAGATCCTCGGCCCCAGCGGCAATTGGTTGAGGAACGCCTGCCGCAAGGAGCCAGTGATTGTATTTGCGGATGGCGCGAGGTCCGAGCTGTGGGCCGGTCCGGAAATCCCCATCCTCCCTTCCTTGCCGACGAGTGGTGGAGAAGAGCCCGAGCTGCTTATCGCTTGAGTGGCGGCCGGTCAACCGGGTCATGACCGCTGCGGAGGCCAAATGAGGTCGCAAACGCGATGGTATAATCAATCTTAAGAGCCGACGAGCCGTTGGCGCCGTCCTATTCTGACCCATTCGGGTTTCCGGTCGGGCGCAGGTTGGTGACTCCCACACTCAACCGAGAGGCGATGCGTCTCGAAGTGGCGCAATCAGCTGGCTCGGTTGGTTCATCCTAACTCAGGATTTCATCCTTGCCTTGAGGTACCGGGCGGGGCAGTGGCTTCCCAGGCGCACGGACTGAGGGATCAACCCCTTGCCCTCCTAAGGAGAGAGCCACATGTCCGGTCATTCCAAGTGGGCAACCATCAAGCGCAAGAAAGGCGTGGCCGATGCCAAGCGCGGCCAGCTTTTCACTCGTCTGGCCCGTGAAATCGTGCTCGCCGCCCGAGAGAGTGGCGGTGACCTGGAATCGAACTTCAAGTTGCGGCTGGCCATCGAAAAGGCCAAAAACAACAACATGCCCAAGGACAATATTGAGCGTGCAATCCGGAGAGGAACCGGGGAGGACCGGGAAGGCGGGGCGCTTGAGCAGATTCTTTATGAGGGATATGCCTCCCACGGGGTGGCCCTGCTGATCGAATGTGTGACCGACAATCGAAATCGAGCTGTGGCCGAGGTCAGGCGACTCCTCACTCGAGCCGGCGGCAGCATGGGGGAAGCCGGGTCTGTCGGCTGGCAGTTCAACCGAAAGGCGTATTTCGCGATTCCGGCCGAAGGAATCGACTCGGACCAAGTATTTGAGATGGCCGTAGAAGCGGGCGCGGATGATGTCGTGATCGGGGAGGATGTGATTGAAATCTACGCCCCGGTGGAAACCTTCAAGGCCATCGGCGATCGGCTGGCCCGGGCCGGGATCACCCCCGAGGAGACGAGCTTGCGAATGGAGCCCCAGCAAAGGATCGCCCTGGGAACAGACGAAACCCTGCAGGTCATGAAGGTAATCGAGAGTCTGGAGGAGTTGGACGACGTCCAGGCTGTGTATTCCAACTTGCAAATCACGGATGAGGCAGTCGCTGCCATGGAGGCCGCAGAGTAGCTGCGAGGGCGAACTCTGCCCTGCGCCCCCTGGAGCGCGTTGCGGTCGGGCAGGGCGGGTCTGGCGATAGCCAAGATGGTTCCCGGAGTGAATTCCTACCCCAGAGCCCTCGGCATTGATCCGGGCACGGCCCGGACGGGCTACGGCCTCATTGACGAGACCGAGCAGGGGATCGTGGCGGTTGCCTACGGCGTGTTGACGACACCCGCCGATTGGCCTATCCCGCGCAGAATGCAGAGCCTCCACCATCAACTTCAAGAGTTGGTCGCTCTTCACAGCCCGTCAACTGCGGCCGTGGAGAAGCTTTTCTTCCAGAAGAACGTCCGGACCGCTATGTCGGTGGGGGAGGCGAGGGGGGTGGCTCTCCTGGCTCTGGCTGAGGCAGGGTTGGAAGTGGGCGAGTACTCCCCCCGCGAGGTAAAGCAGGCGGTAGCCGGATATGGGGCGGCTGACAAACGTCAGATTCAGGAGATGGTGCGTTTATTGTTGGGACTGGCCGAGCGCCCAGAGCCTGACGATGCCGCCGACGCACTGGCGATCGCCATATGCCACCTGCATTCGTACCGCCTTCTGCAGATAACCGGAGGGCGATGATCGCTTCCCTTCGCGGTCGGGTTGAGCAGGTTGAGGAAGGGCGCCTGGTGGTGGAAATCAGTGGCGTCGGGTTCCAGGTTGCAGTGCCCGGTCCTGTCGCCGAACACGCCCGCGTTGGGCAGCCGGTGGCGCTCTTTACCCGTCTCCTGGTGCGGGAAGATGCCCTGGCGCTGTTTGGATTTGAGACGGCCGACCAGCGCATGCTTTTCGATCTCCTCCTGGGTGTGGAGGGGGTCGGTCCCAAGGTGGCCCTTTCGCTTCTGAGCCATCTTCCGTCCGAGGCCTTTCGTCAGGCGGTCGCTCGGGGCCAACCGGAGCGCCTGACCGGCATTCCGGGCGTGGGGCGGAAAACTGCTGAGAAGATCGTTTTCCACCTGAAGGACAAGATTCATGCCCTGGCAGGAGCGGAGGAGAGCGGCTGGGTGGAGGCAGATGCGGACATCTTGGCGGCCCTCACCTCTCTCGGCTACACCGCTCTGGAAGCCCAGAGCGCGATCCAATCCCTCCCGCGGGATGCGCCGGTGGACGCCGAGTCGCGCCTCAAGCTTGTCCTTCAGTACTTCGCTCCAAGGTAGCCTGTCAAGGACCCAAAGGATTTTCGGGCGCTGGACGCTCAACCTGGCCAGGGTATGGAGGCCGGTCGATCCCGTCCGACAGAGCCCGGCGGTGGAAGAACCCGGGGGCCCTGCCGACGAGGATTGAGACCCGGAGATTCGGCCTCGCCGCATGGGAATCGCTAGACATTAAGTGGCCCTTCAGTTATCATAGCGCGGCGTTCGGAGTCCCGCGGGGCAGAAGAGAAGAGCCACTTTCGCGGAGGGGATTCGCGGCCTGTCCCCGTGCTCTGCGGACCACGGCTGGCGGGTGGCCATGCGCCCCATTTTGGGGAGCTTGGGCTGGGTTGCGGGAAACACAGGGAGCAGCGGGAGGGACGAAATGTCCGATCTCGGCAAGCAGATCGCGAGCGAGCTTCAAGGCCAGATATCAAAGTACGAGGCTAAGGTCGTCGCCGAGGGCATCGGGACGGTGCTTGAAGCTGGGGATGGAATTGCCCGGGTTCGCGGTCTGTCCGACATCCGGTCTCAGGAGCTCGTCAAGTTTGGCAACGGGGCGATCGGCATTGCCTTCAACCTGGGCCGCGACAACGTCGGGGTAATTGTGCTCGGTGACTTCAGCGGAATTGAAGAGGGTACGGAGGTCCGCGGCACGGGGCGAATTGCCTCGGTTCCTGTGGGAGAGGGATTGCTGGGTCGCGTGATTAACCCTTTGGGTGAGCCGCTGGATGGGAAGGGCCCGATCCGTTTCGTGCGCTATCGCGCGGTGGAGCGTGTGGCTCCAGGCGTGGCCAAGCGTCAGGATGTCGATACCGCCGTGCAAACCGGACTGATCGCCATCGACTCGATGATCCCCATCGGACGGGGGCAGCGAGAGCTGATCATCGGGGATCGCCAGACGGGGAAAACGGCCATCGCGATTGACACGATCATCAACCAACGAGACAAGGATCTCCTTTGCATTTATGTGGCCATTGGGCAGAAGAAGTCCTCGGTCGCGAACACGGTGGCCGTCCTGGAGCGTTACCGAGCCATGGAACACACCGTGGTGGTGATGGCCCCTGCGGACGACTCGGCCGCCATGCAATACATTGCGCCCTATGCCGGATGCGCGATTGGCGAGGAGTTTATGGAGTCGGGCCGCGATGCTCTGATCGTGTATGATGATCTTTCCAAGCACGCCTGGGCCTACCGCCAGGTTTCCCTGCTGTTGAGGCGACCTCCCGGTCGGGAAGCCTACCCGGGGGATGTCTTTTACCTGCATTCGCGTCTGCTCGAGCGCGCCGCGCGCCTCGCGGATAAGTACGTGATCGTTCCGAAGGAAATGCCCGGCGCGCAGGCGCGGGAGGAAGAGGCGATCGATGCGAGGGTGTACGCGGGCCCGCTCTCGGAGCACGATGCGCGCGAGGCTCTCACCCAGATGGCCGACCCGGAGAACTACCGGATCGCCAAGGTCAAGGGTTCCGGAGGTTCGCTCACGGCGCTGCCGATCATCGAGACCCTGCTGGGCGACGTCTCGGCCTACATCCCCACCAATGTCATCTCCATCACCGACGGTCAGATCTATCTGGAGGCCAACCTGTTCTACGCGGGCATTCGCCCGGCCTTGAACGTGGGCATTTCGGTTTCTCGGGTAGGAGGAGATGCGCAAACCAAGGCCATGCGCCAGGTGGCCGGAAAACTACGCCTGGACATGGCTCAGTTCCGCGATCTCGCGGCCTTTGCCCAGTTTGGTTCCGATCTCGATCGCACGACCCAGATGCAGCTTAACCGCGGCTACCGATTGCAGGAGATTGTCAAACAACCGCAGTACTCACCGATTTCCCTGGGTCGGCAAGTGGTCCTCATTTACGCCGGAACGAATGGATTCGCGGATCAGGTCGCCTTGGAGAAAATGGCCCCCTGGAAGGAGGGCCTGCTTGGTTTCCTGGACACGAGCTACGCCGACGTGCCTCAGGCCATCGAGCGGGAGGGGAAGTTGAGCCCGGAGGTAGAAGCTCGCCTGAAGGAAGCCCTGGCAGGCTACGCCTCCACCTGGAGAACCTAGCCTCCAGGGCGGGAGACGATTTCGGAGTCGCCGGATAGGACATGCCCTCGCTGCGAGAAATGCGCCTCAGGATCCGGAGCGTGAGGAACATCGCCCAGGTTACCAAGGCCCTGGAGGCGGTGAGCGCCAGCAAAGTGCGCCGCGCGCAGCAAGCCGCGGTCTCCGCCCGTCCCTATGCCGGCAAAGCTTGGCAGGTCGTGCAGGATCTTGCGAATCAACCGGGTGGTGAGAGCCTTCATCCGCTCCTGGTTAGCCGTGCCCAGATCAACCATGTTCTGGTCCTGATGATCAGTGGTGATCGGGGGCTGGCTGGGGCCTACAATGTCAACATCGTGCGGGAGACCTTGGGATTGTTCCGGGCCAGTCCGGTGCCCGTCCGGTACGTTGTTGTGGGCCGAAAAGGGCGCGAAATGCTAATTCGACGCGGGGCGGATCTGCTGGCGGAATTCAGCCACTTACCGACCGTGCCTAGTTTCGCCGATGTCTCGGCCATTGGCCGCCTTGCGGTCAATGAGTTCTTGGGCGAGCGGGCGGATGAGGTCTACCTGGCCTACACGGAGTTCATCAGCTTCATCCACCAGCACCCAAGAATCCGGCGACTGCTCCCGATGCACGTTCCCGAGGCGGAGAAACACCCGCGCGGCGAGGCGCCGCCGTCGGGCCCGCAACCCGTGTATCTTTACGAACCGGGACGGGCCGAGTTGCTGGACCGGATCATCCCGCGCTTCACCATGCTCCAGGTTTATCAGGCCATTCTGGAATCGCTGGCCAGTGAACACGCGGCCCGCATGGTCACCATGAGCCACGCCACAGAAAATGCGCTCGAGCTCGTCGGAAACCTTCAACTGGATTACAACAAAGCTCGCCAGGAGAGTATTACCAGCGACTTGCTGGATATCGCTGGAGGGGCAGAAGCGTTTTCCGCGTCTGCGCGGACGGCGGTTCAGAGCCATGTCGTCTGAGGCCTGCCCACGAGGCACCCAGGGAGGAACCCGGGAATGGCCAATCTAACCGGCCGAATTGCGCAGATTCAGGGCGGGGTGATCGATTGCGAGTTTCCGGCAGGTCGATTGCCTGAGATTTATGAGGCCTTGGAGGTCCGCCGCGAGGGAAACGAGCCTTTGGTCCTGGAAGTCGAGAACTACATGGGGGATTACTGGGTGCGGTGCTTGGCCATGGACACGACCGATGGTCTGCAGCGAGGGATGCCGGTGACGGCCAGCGGCGGACCGATCACCGTGCCCGTCGGGCCGTCCACGCTGGGTCGAATCTTCAACGTGCTGGGGCAGCCAATCGATGAGGGCGGGCCGATTCACAGCGAGGATCGAGCCCCCATTCATCGCCTCGCTCCTCTGATGACCGAGCAATCGACGCACACTGAGGTCTTCGAGACCGGACTGAAGGTGATCGACCTCGTCGCCCCCTTCACTCGGGGCGGCAAGACGGGCATCTTTGGGGGAGCCGGGGTGGGCAAGACGGTCATCATCATGGAGCTCATCCGCACGATTGCCAAAGTCCACAAGGGGAACTCTGTTTTTGCGGGTGTGGGCGAACGCACCCGCGAGGGCACCCAGCTCTACCGGGAAATGCTGGAGTCCGGCGTAATGAAGGATACGGTCATGGTCTTTGGGCAGATGAATGAACCGCCCGGCGTGCGCCTTCGCGTGGGCTTGACGGCTCTGACCATGGCCGAGTACTTCCGCGATCAGGGACGAGATGTGCTGCTGTTCATCGACAACATTTACCGCTTCAGCATGTCCGGCTCGGAGGTTTCTGCGCTGCTCGGGCGGATGCCTTCGGCCGTCGGCTATCAACCCACGCTGGGCACGGAGATGGGCGAGCTTCAGGAACGCATCACTTCGACGAAACGCGGTTCGATTACCTCCATGCAGGCTGTCTACGTGCCGGCCGACGACTATTCCGACCCGGCCCCGGTGACGACCTTCACCCATCTGGATGCTACCATCGCTTTGGAACGCTCCATCGCCGAAAAGGGAATCTTCCCCGCCGTCGACCCGTTGGCCTCCACCTCGCGCATCCTCGATCCGCGCATCGTGGGTGAGGATCACTACCAAACCGCCCGCGAGGTGCAACGCGTGCTGCAGCGGTACAAGGACCTTCAGGACCTGATCTCCATCCTGGGAATTGACGAGCTCTCTGAGCAGGACAAGCTGACCGTCTCCCGCGCCCGCAAGATCGAGCGGTTCTTCTCTCAGCCGATGTTTGTGGCCGAACAGTTCACCGGTCAGGCCGGCGTGTATGTGCCCCTGCGCGAGACCGTGCGGGGCTTCCGCGAGATTCTGGACGGCCAACATGACGGGCTGCCCGAGTCGGCTTTTCACATGGTCGGCACCATTGAGGAGGCCGTGGAAAAGGCCCGGCTTTTGGAGAGTGGCTAGAGGGTTGTCCAGGGAACGCCATGCCTTTCCAGTGTGAGATTGTCACGCAAGACCGACAGCTTTTCAGCGGCGAGGTGGAAGCGGTGTATGCTCCTGGGGAGGAAGGGGACTTGGGCATCTTGCCGCGCCACGCGCCGCTGCTGACGACCCTCAAGTACGGGATCTTGCGCGTAGTTCATGGCGGGGAGGAGGAGGTGTTTGCGATCGCGGGGGGGATCCTGGAGGTGCGTCCTGAGCGGGTGACGGTCCTCGCGGATCAGGGCGAGAATATCGAGGAGATCGACGTGGCTCGGGCCGAGCAGGCCAAGGCTCGGGCCGAGTCCTTCCTGAGCGCGGGTCGGCGCGTGGCTGCTCCCGAACGGCAGGAAGTCCAGGCCGCGCTGCGGCGCTCCAACTTGCGTTTGAGCGCGGTCCGCCGGTTCCGCCGTGGGCGTCCGCCCGCCTCTGAGGTTCCCACGACCAAACCCTAGAATGCCAGACCATCTCGCGATCCATAGCCCCGGCGCCTAGACAACTTCCATGGCCCTACTTTACCGCGATCTCGGCATCGACCTGGGAACCATAAACACCCTCATCGCAGAGGGCGGCGAAATCGTCTTGAGCGAACCAACCATGGCGGCGATCGATGTGGAGGAGCAGAAGATCGTTGCCCTGGGGCAGGAAGCCAAGGACATGTATGGCCGCGTGCCGGAGGGAATTGAGGTCATGTACCCTCTGCGCGACGGGGTCATCGCGGACTACGAGGTCACCGAAAGAATCCTTTCCTACTTCATCCAGAAAGTCTGCGGTCCGGTCCGCATCTTCAAGCCAAGGGCGATGGTGACCGTCCCGTACGGGGTGACGAGCGTCGAAGGGCGCGCGGCTCACGAGGCCGCCTTCCGCGCCGGCTGCCGGGAAGTCTTCCTCGTTCCGCGAACCCTGGCGGCGGCCGTGGGGTCGGGCTTACCCGTCGGGACCCCTTCCGGCAACATGGTGGTCTACCTGGGGGGCGGAACCAGCGAGAGTTCGGTGATCGCCGTGAACGGCATTGTCGTAGCCCATACGGTGCGGCTCGGAGGGCAGCGCCTGGATGAGGCGCTGGCCAGCTACATTCGCCACAAGTACGGGCTGGTCATTGGCGAAACCACCTCGGAGGAAATCAAACTCCAGGTCGGCGCGGCCATTCCCCTGGAGCAGGACTCCGCCTTGGAGGTGCAGGGGCGAGACCAGGTCAACGGGCTTCCTCGCAAGGTGACCGTCACTACCTCCGATGTGCTCGAGGCCTTGGAAGAGCCCCTCTTGCGCATCGGGGCCGGGGTGCGGGCCACTTTGGAAAAGACACCCCCGGAACTGACTTCCGACATCATCGATCGAGGCATGATGCTGTGTGGCGGGGGATCTTTGCTCAAGGGGATGGATCGGTATCTCACCCAAACGACCGGCGTGCCGGCCTATTTGGCCGAGGAGCCGGTCGCGTGCCTTGCTTTGGGGGCGGAGAGAGTTCTTCGCCAGGTTGAATTGTTCCGGCGGTTCCTGCCGCCGGCCTAGATCTCTCGCGCCGCGGGAGGCCGGTTGCTTTCCGGGGACTGGTCGCGCTCGAGCAGGTAGTACGTCATCCGCTGCAGGTGGACGGAGGGGTCGATGTTCTGGACGAAGACTCCACTTGGGACGGACAGGGTGGTGGGGGCGTAGTTGAGGATCGCGCGCACCCCCCCTTCGACGAGACGCCCGGTCACCTCTTGCGCAGCTCGAGCGGGAACAGCCACCATCGCGATCCGGATGTCGCTCTCGCGCAGGCTGGGCACGAGCTGGGCTGTGTCCTGAATCACGAAGCGGCCCAGGGATTGGCCGATTTTCGCCGGGTTGCTGTCAAATACTTTTCGGATCTCAAACCCTCGCTCCTGAAAGCCCTGGTAGTTGGCCAGCGCGCGGCCTAGATCTCCCGCCCCAACCAGCACCACGCCCCAGAGGTGATCCAACTTGAGGATGTGGCGAAGTTGCTCGGTGAGAAACGGAATGTTGTAGCCGAGCCCTTGCTTGCCGAACTCCCCGAAATGCGAAAGATCCTTGCGGATCTGCGCCGAGGTCAGGCCCAGCCGTGTTCCTAGTTCTTGAGAGGAGGTAATGCTCTTTCCCTCTTGGGTCATTGCGGTCAGCGCACGCAGATATACCGGCAAGCGACCGACCACAATGTCGGGAATAGCATGCGAGGGCACGAGGTTTATTCCCTGCTCCGGGGTGGAGGGATTACAATGGCGATCAATGTATCATAATCCACCTGGAATCGCAACAGCGGGCAGAAATGTTTTTGGACGAAGCGGAAATCAAAGTGCGCGGAGGTCGGGGGGGCGACGGCCTGTTGCACTTCCATCGTGAGAAGTACGTGCCCTTGGGCGGGCCGGATGGAGGCGACGGGGGCCGGGGAGGGGACGTCCTTTTCCGCGTGGACCGCGGCCTGAACACCCTCTACCATCTTCATCACCGCAGGCTCTATGGTGCGGAAGATGGCCGCCGGGGAGGCACAAGCAACAAGACCGGCCGATCCGGTGCGGATACCGTGATCCTTGTCCCTCCCGGCACCCTGGTACGTGAGGTCTCCTCCGGCCTACTGCTGGGCGACCTGACCGGGGCGGACCAGTTCCTGCGCGTCGCCAAGGGGGGGCGGGGAGGGCGAGGCAATCCCCACTTTGCATCGGCGAGCAACCAGACCCCGCACCTTGCCGAAAAAGGCGAGCCTGGAGAAGAGCGCCAGCTTAAGCTGGAATTGCGCCTCATCGCCGAAGTCGGACTGGTGGGCGTCCCCAATGCGGGCAAAAGCACATTCCTGGCGGCTGTGACCGCTGCCCACCCCAAGATCGCCGACTACCCGTTCACCACAACCGAGCCCAACCTGGGGGTGGCCACCATCGATTCGAGAACCCTGGTGCTCTCCGATATCCCCGGGTTGCTGGAAGGAGCGCACCTTGGAGTGGGTCTGGGTTTCGCTTTCCTCCGCCACGTTTCCAGGACCCGAGTGCTTATCCACCTGCTGGACGGGGCCGGTGCCGACCCGTTGGCGGACTACTCTCAGATCAACAGTGAGATCGCCCTGTATGATCCCGAGATGGTGGCCAAGCCCCAGATCGTCGCCCTGAACAAGATGGACTTGGCGGAGGCCCAGGGGCATTGGCCGGAGGTCCAAGAGGCGATGAAGCGCGAAGGCAAGGAGGTGTTCGCCATTTCTGCGCTCAGTCGGCAAGGAGTCCGCGAAGTGCTGTACCGAGCGGCAGAACTTGTGGATGCCCTGCCAGCCCGTGAGCCTGGCTCCCGGGAAATCCCCGTCTACCGACCCGTCGAGGAAGCGGACTTCCGCATCGAACGAGAAGCGGATGGGGCTTGGAGAGTTCGAGGCCGACGCATTGAGAAGGCCGCTCAGATGACTTACTGGGAGTACGATGAGGCCGTGCAGCGCTTCCAGAGGATCATGGAGGCGGCTGGGATCTACGCGGCCTTGCGCAGTGCCGGGGTGAAGCCAGGGGACACCGTGCGCATCGGCGAACAGGATCTGGAATGGCACGACTAGGAGTCTTCGGCGGCAGCTTCGATCCCCCGCACCTGGGCCACCTCATTCTGGCCGAGGAGGCCATTCCCGCCTTGGGCCTTGAGCAGGTGCTCTGGGTACTCACGCCCGAGCCGCCCCACAAGCAAGGCCAGTCTCTTTCTCCGGCGCCGATTCGCCTGGAGATGGTTGCGCAGGCCATCCAAGGCAATCCCCGCTTCGTCCTCTCCCGGATCGATCTGGACAGGCCGGGCCCTCAATACACCGTCGACACGATTGAGATTCTTCGGTCGAAATCTCCGGGCCACGACTGGATTCTCCTTCTCGGGGAGGACTCGCTCAGAGATCTGCCGACCTGGGGCCGCCCCCGAGAGTTGATCGAGAAGTGCGCCCTGGGCGTGATGCGCCGCCCGGGGATCCGCTGGGACGAAAGAGGCCTCGAGCGCGAGCTTCCTGGGATTGGCCGGCGATTGCAGTTCTTCCCGGCCCCCGCCGTTGACATCTCCTCCTCCGATATCCGCCGGCGGGCGCATGAGGGACAACCGATCCGCTATCTGGTTCCTCACGGGGTCTGGGAGATCATTGAGCGGTCCGGGATCTACCGGGACCGCCCCTGACGGCCCGTCCGCGACAAGCCTCCGTCTGCGCGGCCAGGCTTCCGCCTCGCACCTCTCCTCCTCCATTCTTGGAACCTTCCACGGCTTCGAGTCCCCCCGCCGCCATGAAACCTTCCGTGCGTTGCGGCAGGGCTCTCATCCGCGGCTCCCTTCCGAACCCAAGCCAACGGGTGGGAGCAGCAGGGGGAGCGGTTCTTTTGAGGATTGCCCAAGTGGCAGTCGGGCGGGTCGGCGCAACAGGCCGGAAAAAGGTCCTCCCGTCGGTGGCGCGCGCGATCAGAGGGGAGGAGCGGCCAGCTTGTCTATCTTTTTCCCAATTTCCCTCCATTGAATGCGACTGAGGCCAAGCTTCTCGCGCACGCGTTCGGGGGCGGCATGGTTCTCTCGATCGCGGACCGCACAGGTCCATCGGCACATGTCAAACGAAAGGTGTTTGTTGAGCCTTGACGTCTGACCCAGATCCTCGAGAAGGTATTCGAGCCTGCGAGGGGACCAGGGGAAAACTCGATCTTTGGGACCATACTGTTCCACATACTCGCGGTAGGCCCGGACCCACTCTGCCGACAGGCGCAGCTTCCTTTCCTTGAACCGCAATCGAGGGTTACTGTAGCGCACGAAAAGATAAGCCTCTTCGGATTCCTCCGCCGCCACGTGGCTGAGTTTCAAGGCAAGGCATTCCCCCTTCTTGATTCCGGTCTCAAGCAGGAGGGCAAGCAGGGTGAAGGGTCGAGAATCGGGCTTGGTTTCCAGGGACCCCTGCCGCAAGCCGCGGGCGACCTCCATCACCGCTTGCTCCTCCGAAGCGGTGAGGATCTCGGGCAGCGGGCTCAAGACGCTCTCCTGGAGGATCGGCTGGGCAGGATCTGCGCGGATGGCACCCACTTGTTCAACAAATCGGAAGAAGCTCTTCAGCGAAGTCACTCGGCGGGCGTAGGTCTTGGGGCTGCAAGGGACACCCCGTTCCTTCCTCATCCATTTCAAGAAGGACTGCAGGTCTGGGGTTCCGATTTGTCCGATCGCTCGGCCCGCGCCGAGGTACCTGGCCAGAAGGCTGAGATCGGCGGCAAAGGCCTTGACGGTATTGGTGGCCATGCCGCTCTGCTCCAGGTGCGCTCTCCAGACCAAGAGGGCGGTTTTGAGGGAGGCCCCCGGGTGCATTGCAAGCTCCGCGGGTGCGACCGCCCGATCGGATTTCAAGTGATCCCCTTCGGATCGCCTTTCGCGGACCTCAGCCATGAGCGAACCCGCCTTGAATGCCAACCCTGCCGGGGCCGGAGGGCCCCTTCCGACAGGACCGCCCTCGTGCGCAACTCGTGAGGACGGCCCCTATTCTACGTCTCCTTCCCTGGGACGGGACCCCGGGCGAGGCCGAAGGGAGAGCGAGCCCGGCCATTCAGGCGCGACGCGTGAGGCTCCGGACCCCCTAGGGACCAAGGGCCTGCTGGAGAAGGGCACGAATCGCGTCCGGGTGGGGAAGCTGGACATCCGCCCCACCGGGAGTGATCCAGCCATAGCATTGGGTCGGAGAAAGGATCTGGAAGCGTTGGACACGGTCGGGACTTACGCTGGTTGCCATCCCGGCAAAGGGCCGCAAGTCTTGGAAGGTCAGGTCCCCGCTGACATAGGCACTGAGCTGGCTGAAAAAGGCGGGCAGATTGGCAAGAGCATTCAGGCTGAGGGCCTTCTTGGCGATTGCCACCAGGACCTCTTGTTGCCGGCGATCACGGTCGAAGTCGTTGGTCGTGTATCTCGCCCGGACGTACCACAGAGCGGTGGCCCCATCCATGTGGACGAGCCCGGCATGGACCGTGTACTGGCCGTATCCGGCCCGATGATCGGTGAGGGTCTGTCCGACTTGCACATTGATCCCCCCGAGCGAATTCACCAGCCGTTGGAAGGCCGAGAAGTCCATGAGCAGCCAGTGATCCACACGCAATCCGAAGTTGTACATCATGGTGTCCTTGAACAGGCCGAAGTCGCCGCCGGAGTAACCCAAGCTGGCCCCAATAGGGAAGGCGACGTTGATGCGCTGCATCCCATAGGCTGGGATGAAGACGTAGAGGTCCCGCGGGAACGAGATCAATGTGACGCTCCCCTTGGTGGGGTTCAAGGACAGAATGAAGATCGTGTCCGTGTGAAAGGACCCTCCAGCCGGGCGGACGTCGCTTCCCAGGAGGGCAATGTTCACGACCCCCGCGCCCATTTCGATGGGCATCACGGGGGAGGGAATGGCCGTCGGTGCAGGGTAGATCGGCCCGGCATACGGAGCCCATGGCCGCTGACCAGACGGAGGGGGGGTTGGCGTGACGAGACCGCCCGGCAGCAAGCCGCTGTTGTCAACGAACGGGGCTAGCTGTGTCGAGAGGCCCGGGAGAAACGGGGTGGCCGTGTTCGCCACGGGCAGGAACGGAGAAGGCGTGGGCGAGAGCTCTGCGGTTTGCGTGAAGACCGGGGCCCCGACCCCGGTGGATCCCAAGCCGCAAGCCAGCATCCCCACCGCGGTGGCCATCAGCCCTAGCAATCGGCCCAGCTGGTTCAATCTCATTCAAAGTCCTTTCTTTTCCTCGCACAGAATCCGGATCCCCTTCGAAAAGACGATTATAAGCGTGCCACGGTTCCGGGGACCTGGGTCACCCTTAAGGCAACTCTAACCTGTGGCGACAGGTGAATCCTGGGAAGAGAACTGTCCGAAGGAGCCAAGCCCAACTTGTTGGACGCGCGGGGGAGCGGGCCGCCCCAGGCTCGGGCTAGCCGGACTCAAATGGGAAAAGTGCCTGGAAGGTGGTTCCCTGATCCGGCGTGCTTTCCAGCCAGAGACGGCCACCAATCCGTTGGACGAGAATGTTGGCAACCGCCAGGCCCACGCCGAGATCTCCCAGTCCCTCGATCGGTAGCCCTGCGGTGCGGGAAACCCGGTCGAATACGCGTGGGTAATCATCGGAGGCGATGCCGCTGCCACTGTCGTGAATCGATATGAGCAAGGAGGGACGCAGGCTGCCCTCCACAGAAACAGCCACAGCGCGTATTTCGACAGCCTGGTGAGCTGGGGTGGCCAGGGCCGCATTGTGGATCAGGTGTTCTGCCACTTGCTGAAGGATTTCTGGGTCCAGCTGAACCGACGACAGTTCCTCGGCAACCTCCATGTGGATCACGAGGCCCTTCTCTTTGATGACGTCGCGGGATGATCCCAGGCACGACTCCAGGACCTCTTCCACGGAAAGAGGCCCCCTTTCCCCGGGCGTCTCTTTGTCGTGGATGAGGGCGACCTTTTCCAGAGCCCGCAACAGGGTGTTCGTGCGGGCTAGTGAGGCTCGCACGCGCTCCAGGGTTTTCTTGCTCGGGCCGCCATCTTTTCGACCTGCATCCAGGAGAAGGTGGTCGGCATAGGAGACGGCCAAGGACATGGGGTGATGAAGCTCCTTGATCAATGCCGCCACCAATTCGCGGTCGACCACGGGCAGTCCGGAAACCTCCCAAGTCCCACCCGGGCCAGCCGCCCGCTCCACTCTCTTCTCCGCCAATTCTTTTTCCGCTCGATCCAGAGCGAGGCGCAGGGCCGCAGTCTCGTCGCTGCCTTCCCCCGCCGACTCGGGCGGGGCCATCTGTGCGGCACTCACGAGATCCCGAGCGGCCAACAGGGCGTTCTGCAGCTTGCCCACGCGGTCTTCGCGCTCGGCGATCGCGTGAAGCACCTTCTCTTCAAGGCGGGCGGCTTCGTTCTCGATCGAAGTCCACGGCTCAGCCGCGGCGATCGGCTCCGCGACCGACAGCCCCGTCTGCGGGGCAGCCTGATCGCTGCGCCGCAGTTCGGATTCCAGTTCCGATATTCGGGTCCGCAGGTGATCGATCTCGGCCGTCCCCAGAATGGAGGCAGGGTGTGAAGGCGCTGCGGCTGGGCCGGGGAGAGCGAGTTGGTCTGAGGGTTGGAGCGCGAGGGACAGCGGCTGGGCGAACCATTCGAGTGCGTCTTGGTCTTCCTGAGTCCATGGGGCCGATGTGCGGGCCCTGGTCAGCAGAACGGCCGAGGGCTGGCCACCCCCAGCCGGCAACGGGATCAGGAGAGCCGAGCCGGGCTGGTCCAGGCCCGCCCCGTCGAGTACGATACGCAGATCGGGGGGCGCTTCATCGATCGCAATTCGGACGCTCCTTCCGTCCTGAAATACGGTGGGGAGAAATGGACCCTGAGCGATCTTTTGCCTCAGCTCGGGGATGGCGGAGGAACTCTGGCAGTCAAATCCGCCAACAGCCCGAAGCTCGGCAGTCTTTTCATCGAGAGCCAGAAGGAGAGCCGCCTGGGCATTGGCCACCTGACCGATCCAAGCCGCAGCCCAAGCCGCGCGCTCTGCTTCCCCGCCTTCTGGTTCGAAAAAAGGGAACGTTCTGGCGCCGGTTGGGCGCGGTAGGGTCTCGACGGCGGCGGGCCGTTGATCTACCTGGGGTCCAGCGGGGGCCGGGGCGGCTTCCCGCCGCAAACGGCCAACTACTTGGTAGGCCAGGAGGGGATAGGCGATGAGTTCGCTCAAGCGGGTGTACTCTGCCAGGTCCCCGCTGGGACTGCCCACTAGGATCTGCAATACGGAGCCGAGAAGCAGGAAGGTGATAGCGGCCAGCGCGGCGCCCCGGGAGGCGCGAGGCCGAACGATAAGCAGAACCGTCATCACGACCAAGGTCAACGCACGCAGGATCTCCCAGGCGGGGGCGAGCGGCGTAGAGTTGAACTCCAGATTCGGCGCGATGACGACGGTGTAGGCGAGCAGGTACGTAAACAGGATCGCCAGGGCCCCCGTCAAGACCAGCAGGAGGGGGGTGAGAAGATCCGCAATTCTTGATCGGTGGGGGGCGAGGAAGATCCAGCCAAATACCAAGGCGGACGCGAGCGAAACGGCCCGCTCCAGGTTTCCGAGGGACGTGCGAGCAAACGCGCCCGGGCCGACCGAGCCCCACCCCCCCGCCACCAGCAAAATCGCCTGGAAGATAAGCAGGACCAGCGGGCCGACCCAAGCGCGCAGCCAGGTGTCTGGCATCAGGCGCTTGCGGTAGGGCAGGGCCAGGAGAATGGTCAGCCCCAAAACCAGGACGACGAAGAGGTGGTAGAAAAGACTGCCTTGGGTCGTGGTAAGGACGTCCATAGCTCGATGGATGGCTCCCCTATGCGCCCCGTGCTAGCTCCGCCGCTTCACCCATCCTGTTCTCATCTTATCATGGGCCACTGCGTCAGGCTCCAGACGGCTTCCAACGCGGCATCGCGGACCAGGGGCTCTGAATCCTCAAGCGCGCCCAGCAATTCGGGGAGAAAGCCGTCGAACCCAGTCTGCTCCATGGCTTGGGCTGCCGCGGCGCGCTCAAGAGGATTCCCCTCCTTGATTGACCTCCGCAGAATGCCGTGGCTGGCTTCCCCGGTCGCCACCCCAAGCTTTCGCGACGCGGCAAAGGCAATCAGCCAGGGCCTTTCCCAGAGCACGGGTGGCGGCTGGGGAAGGCGATTCCCTCCCTGGAGGGCCTCCAAGGCCCCTCCCGCCGCGGCCCTGACTGCCCACTGATCATCCTCGCGTTGCATGCCCTTGAGCAGGTCTTCGGCCCAGGGTTCATTGACCCGCGCGAGGCCGAACGCCGCAGAGCGCCGCACCATTAGATCCTGATCTTTCGCTGCTTCTCGCAACAGCGGATGTCCCTCCTCTGCGTTTTCGGATAATCCTTCGGCCGCCGCGCGCCTCAAGTTCATGTCACCGTGGAGGAGAGCCGCTCCCAGGGCCTCCAGGGCTGCCGCCTCTGAGTATCTCCCCAGGGCAAGGGCGGCTGCCCATGAGAGACGCAGGTGGGGTGAGTTGAGTTGAGCCTGGAGTGCCGGGAGGGAAGCGCTATCGTGTAAAGCCCCCAGGCCCAGGACCGCAAGGATTCTTCCCTCCGGATCGGCATCCTCCTCCAGCATGCGTCGAAACAGGGGGGAAATGGAAGCATCTTCAGCCCGCAGGAAGGCGCAAAGGCAACGGGCGCGAAGGGGGAAGGGCTTTCCCGGATTCCGCAGGACCTTCGCAAGGCCGCGGAACAGCTCGCTCTTCCATGGGGAATGCGGATCCAATCCTGGCAGGTATCGACTAATGCGAAGGAGATCAAACGTACGGGCAAGGTCCGCCGGGAGCCCTTTCCCGGGTCCGGGCTCGATCCCCTCCGACCGGGATGGGCCCATCAACGCCTGAACGTAGACCGTGATATCCGCCCTTTGGGCCAGATGGCGGAGGGTCAGTTCGAGCAGGGGTTGTGACTTTGGCCACCCGAGTTCCGCCCCCGGGGGGTTCTGGGCGAAGGACCTCGCGGCCAGGTAGGCCGCGAGGTCGCAATGTACGAACGCGGGTCGGCCATCTCCCCGCTGGATGAGAACCCGGCGGGCCAGCGCATGAGCGAGGGTCTTTTCCAGCGGGACCCTTCTCACAGACTCGGCATCTCTTGAAGGGCCGACTGTCCGCCCGGTTGCCTTCGGATCAAATGACTCCTCCCCGGACAGGACGATGCTTCGCGCCATGGCGGACAGGGCGAGGATGTCGCCCTCAGAAAGTTGCGACTCGAGGTAGGCCTCCCAGCCATCTGGCGAGGCGCGTTCAGCGGGCCTCCCGCGACAGGATGCCCAGCAGCGCAGCACAGTCTGCAAGGGGGTTTGCAGATCCGGGGTTGGGTCAAGCCAGCCTGAAACCAGCGCCGGATCCGGTGCGGGGCCACGGGCTTGCGCCTCGGCGGTTATCCTCGTGGTCCATCGACGCACCCATTGCTTGGCAAGGTTTTGGTGCTGCAACCTTGTCCAGGGCGCCAAGGACAAGCGGACAAAGCCCAAGGGGATCCATCGGGCTGATCCGTTGGGAGAATCGGCCGCTACGATGCGGGCCAGCGGAAACTCTTGCGTGAACAGGCGGATCCAGCGGAGCAGCCGGGCGGTTTGGTCCGGCGAGGCCTCATCCACGGAATCGAGGGTCAGGACAAGGCCCCCCGATCGGGCGGAAATGAGCAGTTCCTCCAAGATCTGCCCGGAGGACTCAGACGCAGTTATTCCCCGCAGGGCGGATCGGATGGGCTCAAGGAAGTCCTTCTCAGAGTTGAAGAGATCCAGGCCCGGAACGTCGAGGGGCAGGACGGGGAGCCCTCGGCCTCCGGCGGAGGAAGGAGCGCGCTCCTCGCGCAACTGCAGGAGGGCAAGCATCCATAGAGCGCAGCTCCGCCCGCTACCCGGTTCTCCAGAAATTACAGCATTGCCACGCAGATGGAGAAGATCCTTGAGAGATAGGGTGGCCTGTCCGTAGGTTGCCGCCAATTCCAAAGCATCGGGAAGATAGGGGGGGATTTGCCAGGCGTCCGCATCCGGCGGCTGGAGCGGATCGATCCGCTCCGGGGGAATCAGGAACCGCGGCGGGACTGCAATTTCCTCGAGAGGGAACCAAAGCCCGGCAAGGTGCGCGCCCTGGGCCCTCGACTCGATGTCGGCGCGCAATCGATCGCTGGTGTTGCCAGCGTGAGAGGTGCGCGCTTTTCGGTAGGTTTCGCCGAGCGCCTCGATCGCGGCTAGAACAGGCTTGTACGCCAGGAAAAGGCACAGAGCCAGCAGGCTGGCAAGGGCGAACCCCATGAGGAAAGGCGGGCCGTTATAGATCCACCATAAAGAGATTGGCATCCATCCTCACCCGGCGTACAGGATCCGACCGCAATTGCCGCAAAAAACGATCTGCTCCCCGGCGTTGGCTTGTTGGATCTGGGTTTGGGAGAGGGCGACACCGCACGCGCCGCAGGCTCCTCCTTCGATGCGCGCGACAGCCAAACCATGATGCGCGTCCCGCATTCGCGCATAGACCTGCAAGTCCTCCTCATCTACAACGGCAATCCCCGCCTCCCGTTGGGCCTCGAGATTTTCCCGTCGGGCGAGCAACTCGCCTTTCTGTTTGTTCAGGTCGGCGGACTGGATCTGACGGCCCGCCTCCACTTCATTGAGGTGGCTGTGGGATCGGTCCGTCGCCGACTGGGTGTCGTCCACAGCCATCATCTGCTCGAGCTGCCGCTCCTCCAGCGAGGTGATGTGATGTCGCAAGGCGATTTCCTCGTTCTGTAGGTCCAGCAGTTCCTTGGGGTTCCTGACCTCTCCGCTGTAGAGGCGACGGGTGGTCTCCTCCAGTTTTGCTTTCTGGCTGGCGGCTTGGTCCTCGAGGTCTCGCAGAGCTCCATGGGCCGCTCTCAGATCCCCCTCGGCCGACATCGCCTCCTGGCGCGCCGTTTCCAGCTCCGGCGCGGAGGACAAGATCCTGTCGGTTTCCTTCAATCGAGAACGGATCCCATCCAGCTCGCTGTCCAGGACCTGCAGGCGCTGAAGGTTCGAAACGCGGCTCATCGCCAAGAATTATAGAGAAGATGCCGGATCCGTCAATGCATCACGCTTCGGCACCGCAAGAGAACTCTAAGGAAACTGTCAGGGAACCAACCTTGCCCACACGTTCTACAATGTGCTCTGTCCGGAGGAACCAGCGTCCCAATCTCCTGGAGCGGGTCCCCGCAAGACTCTGGTTTGCGACCGGATGGCTCTTTGGCATCCCAAGCCCGCGGAGGAATCGCGGGGCTCGTTCCTGGTCTTGATTGACCCCTCCGGAGGGTAGCGGTACAATGCGCGAACCCCGCACGCCATTTCCTGCCCTCCCCTCCAGCCTCAACCGACCTGGCAGATCTCCGAGGGAAGCCCTGCCTCCTGCAGGTCTGTTGTTCGCGAGGATCGCGGAGAAAAGGAATTGCATCTGGGGATGGAATCGTCGCCTTTGAGAGGGGATTGACCATGACAACCACTCGCCGCCTTCCCATGATTCTCGCTGTTTCATTGGCTTTGGCCTTGCTCGTCACGGCATGCAATTTCCAGCAGGTTGCCGGAGGCCTGCCTGTTTCGCCTCCGGCCTCGGACACGCCTGGGCCCGGGGCCGTGAGCGTGACAAACACAGCCGCTGCCCCGCAGGCCTCCGCCACGACGGCTCCGACCGCCACCTCTCTGCCCCCTACGCCCACGGCAACTCCCAACCTGTATCCGGTGGGCCCGGCCCAGTATCCCACGGGTGTCGACCCGCTGACCGGCCTGATTGTGGCGGATCCCTCGCTCCTGAACCTGCGGCCGCTGGGAATCAAGGTGTCGAACTTCCCGCGCAGCGCCCGTCCGCAGGCGGGGCTTTCCAAGGCTGACCTGCTCTTTGAAATGTACACCGAAGGCGGCAGCACGCGCTTCCTGGCCATGTACTACGGCCAATCGGCCGACAAGGTGGGCCCGATGCGGTCGGCACGGGTTGAGGACACAAGCATCATCCCTCTGTACGACGCGATCCTGGTGCATGTCCAGGCCTATCAAGATGTTTGGGACAAGATGTATTCTTCCGGAATTGACTTCATCAATGAGTTTCCCGCCGCCTGCCCGGCCATCTGTCGGGATCCCACCGTGGCCGTAAAGGTCAATAGCGCATTCGGCAACACCCAGGCTCTCGACACGTATGCGCAGACCGTGCATCTGGAAACCGGGAAACCCAATCTTGCCGGCATGGTCTTCGACCCGGCCCCGCCCGCCAAGGCGACGCCGACCCAGGGCTTGCTGGTGGTCTTCTCCTCGTCGGCCAGGGCCGAGTGGCGATTTGATGCGGGATCGGGGATGTATTTGCGTTACTCCGAGAGTGACGGCGGCGCCATGGTCCCGTTGGACGATCGCACCACCAACCAGCAACTTGCCGTCGCCAATGCGGTGGTTCTGTTCGTTCCGTTCGATCGCTATGTCGGCAAGACCACGACGGCCGAAATGTGGAACCTCGGGCTGGGGGGCTCGGGCAAGGCCGTATTCTTCCGGGATGGTAATGTGGTCAGCGGCACCTGGAAGCGAGTGAACCCAGGCCAACCGCTCCAGTTCTTTGGTTCAGACGGCCAGCCGTATGCCCTGAAGCCAGGGAATACCTGGATTGGCCTCATCGGGAAGAGCTCGTCATCCATTCCCTCTGCGAAGGAGTGGACCTTCCATATGTACTTCCCGTGAGCCGGTGGGGAGCTATCGAGTCTTGAGGTGCAGGTGAACGGACGGATCGATCGCGCGGTTGGCTTACGGGGCCCCGGTCCGAGAACCCCTGGGGCTAGGGCTCATCCGCTGCGCGCGCATCTTCTCCTGGCGGGGTGCATGGCGGCTGTCTTGGGGATCCCCTCCTGTGCGGCGGGCCCGCTCGGTGCCCGGCTGCAACTCTCGGCGACCTCAGCCGCGGGACCGGCTGGCCGTGCCACTGGCACGCAGGCCCAGACCCTGCCTCCTCTCATGGAAACCGAGACGCCGTCGGTCGCGGTTCAATCGCCGGAACCGACTCTGACGCCTCAACCCACCTCCCAGCAGGTCATTAACCCGCTCACCGGCTTGCCGGTGAGCGATCCCGCGGTCCTGGCCAGGCCGGTCGTGGCCATCAAGGTTTCGAACTACCCTCGTACCGCGAGGCCTCAAGCAGGCCTTTCCTACGCGGACTTGCTTTTCGAGTTCTACCAAGAAGAGGGGGAAACCCGGTGGATGGCGCTCTTCCTGAGTCAGGACGTTGCCAAGGTTGGTCCAATTCGCTCCGGCCGCATCAGCGACGAGATGTTGGAAAAGAAATATCAATCCATCCTCGTTTTCAACGCGGAGGACGACCGCGTCTGGTTTTCGATGGCTAAGCAAGACGTGCTGTCACACAGCCTGTGGGAGGGGAAGGCTTCCTGTCCCGCCCTCTGTCGCGATTCCTCGCAAGCCAGCATCAACAGCCTATACGGGAATACAGCGGCCCTGCGAAAGGCGGCTGAAGCGGTTGGAATCCCTGATGTGGCTCCCGATCTTCGGGGAATGGCCTTCGACCCCGTTGCGCCAGCAAACGGGAAGCCCGGGCAGGATCTGCTCGTCCGCTTCCTCACGGACCAGACCCGCGCGGAATGGCGCTACGACCCGGCCAGCGACAAGTACTTCCGCTGGTCCGAAACCGATACGGGGAGCATGGCGCCCCTAACCGATCGCCTAAACGCACAACAACTCTCGGTTTCGAACCTGATCGTCGTCTTTGTGCCGTTCGTAAGGCATCCCACCAACCCGAAATCTGTGGAAATGTACGATGTGAACTTGCTCGGCTCGGGAACAGCGCTCTTCTTCCGCGACGGTCAGGAATGGCAGGGGGGCTGGCGCGTGGTAGACCCCAATCGGCCGCTGCAGTTCTTTGGTGAGAACGGTCCCTTTGCCCTGCATCCCGGTGTGACCTGGATTGCGCTGGTTGGCATGTCTTCCACCTTTTCCAGCAATGGGGATGCTTGGAGGGTTGAGTTCGCCCTGCCTTAGCCTCACGGTGTCCGGCGGGCGTCGCTCGCAAGGATAGGAGGGTGAATGCCCAGGGTCTCTTCACGTCGGCCACTTCCTCTGGCAATGGCGGCCGCGATCCTGCTCTTTTCCTCTTGCGTAGTCTCCCCTCCGTCGAGCGAACTCGAGGATGCAGGGCCTTCACCCACCGAGGCGCTCCGGGCGACACCTACCCGCCTCTTGCAGCCCGCCGTGACCGAGAGACCCACCCAGACCCAGCCGTCGGCCGCAACGGTTGCGCCCCCCATGGAAACAGCCACCCCGGCCCTGGAGGGCCCTCAGTTTCCGGAAGATATCGATCCCCTCTCCGGTCTGCCTGCAAGCGATCCGTCCCTTCTGGACCGAAGGCCGGTGGCCATCAAAGTTTCGAATTTTCCTCGAAGCCTGCGCCCTCAATCGGGCCTGTCGATTGCTGATCTGGTGTTTGAGTACTACACCGAGGAGGGCATGTCACGCTTCTTGGCCATTTACTTGGGCCAGGATGTCTCCAAAGCGGGCCCGGTGCGCTCGGCTCGGTATGTGGATTCCGAGTTGGTTAGGATGTACCAAGCTGTTCTGGGTTTTGTCGGCGCTGATCCGATGGTGTGGGCACAAGTCGCGCAAACCCTGGGCTCACGGGCCATCAGTGAAAGCCCTTCCACCTGCCCGGCGCTCTGCCGGAGTGGAAACGGGGATGTCAACAGCGTATTCGCCGACACGGCGGCGTTCACCACCCTTTCCAAGTCCCAGGGCCGGCAAGATCTGGGGGGCATGACCTTTCAGGACGAGCCGCCTTCCGCGGGGCTGCCGGGGAGCAAGGTTCAGGTTCGCTTTTCGTGGGGGACGCGCGCCGAGTGGCGCTATGATGAGACCCTGGGAACGTACCAACGCTGGTCGGAGTCCGAGCAGGGGGACAATATCGTGATGGTTCCGCTGGCCGACCGAAACACCGGAGTACAGATCCAGGCCTTCAACGTGGCCGTATTGTACGCCGAGTACAGCCGGCTTTCCGGAAACGAGAAATACAACGTGGAATTCGTCTATCTCAAGCGGGGGCGGGTGCAGGTCTTTCGGGATGGAATGGTCTACGAAGGATTCTGGGTGGCTGCCAGCCCAACCTCGCCCCTTCAGTTTGTTGACGCCTCGGGCGCGCCGCTCCCATTTCACCCGGGGAACACTTGGCTGGAGGTGGTGGGTGAGTATTCCGCAGCCAAGCAGGTCAACCCAGGGGAGTGGGAGGTCGATTTCGCCCTGCCCTGAATCTGGCACAAAGCCCCGCCCATACTTTCGGCCGAATTGGCTCCATTCTTGGGCTTCCGATGTGGGATGGCTACCGGGCCAGCCCTCGGGCCTGCCCATTTGGGATCTTCCCTGACCAGGACATGCGGCCGATCTTGCCAGGGACGCAGTCGGCATTCATGGCACCGAGTGCTGGGAGGGGAGCTCGGAGCGCGGGTGCCGCTGTTCGGCTCGTCCCAAGAGGCGGAGGAGGCTTCGACCTGCCAGGCGCAGGCAATCCTTCTTCGATGAAGCCTGGGCGCGGGCAGTCCCCCTTCCCAGCCAAGAGAGCCGGACGTGTATGACCAGGGGAGGCCTGCCGCGGGGAGGCGAGCCCTTGGGGGGCTGAGGTAGGACCGGGGTTCCGCGGGACCCGGGGGATCCGGAAAAGCCGGGCTGGATCCGGTCAATTCCCCCGCCCGCTGCTTTCCTGGTTCTCGCGCGGTTACGGGCAAGAAGGCTGAGTTTGCCGCTGACGGTCCTAAGACTTGAGGGAAGGGGTCTGGCGATGCCCGCTGTTCGCATGGGTCAGAGCGGGCAGGTACATTTCGTCCACATACTCTTTCAGCATCCGCCGGGTGCAGAAGTGGGGGGAAAGGGTTCGGATGGACTCCTTGATTCGGACGACCCACTCGCCGGGGACGTCTTCCGACGAGCGTCTGAGGTAGTAGAGGGGCACAATTTCGTTTTCCAGCGTTTCATACATCTGCTGAATCTCTCCGGCTGGATCGGGTGGGTCCCCATTGGCTCCCCGGTCCTCCCCGATCGCCCAGCCATTCCGTCCGTTGTATCCCTCCCGCCACCAGCCGTCCAGGACCGAGAAGTTCAGGACCCCGTTCAAGGCGGCCTTCTGGCCCGATGTTCCTGAGGCTTCCTGCAGCAGCCTCGGCGTATTCAACCATACGTCCACCCCCTGCACGAGGTAACGCGCAAGCTCGATGTCATAGTCCTCCAAGAAGACCACGCGCCCTCCGACCTCCGCGCGCTTGGCAACGCGATAGACCTCCTGGAGCACGCGCTTGGCGGGTTCGTCGGCGGGATGAGCCTTGCCGGCAAAAATGATTTGAACCGGCATGTTCGCCTGGTTGATCAATCTCAACAGACGCTCCGGGTCGCTGAGGATGAGGGAAGGCCTCTTGTAGGTCGTGAAGCGGCGCGCGAATCCAATCGTCAGGGCGTACGGATCAAGCAGGGCACCCTCCGCAATCGCCTGGACCGGGTGAACCCCACCGCCCAGCCACATTTCACGGGTGCGCTCCCGAACGTGCGCAACGAGCTTTCGCTTCAAATGATTCCGAACCGTCCAGAGCTCCGCATCGGGGATCTTCCACACCGACTCCCAAATTTCCGGGTCGTCGATCCTGCGACGCCATTCCGCCCCAAGATATCTCTCGAACAGAAGACCCATGCGCCGCGCCAGCCAGGTCTCGGTGTGCACTCCATTGGTGATGTGCCGAATCGGCACGTTCTCTTCCGGCAGGCTGGGCCAAAGGAAATGCCACATGCGCCTGGAGACAATGCCGTGAAGCTCCGAGACCGCGTTAATGTGCCTGGAAAGACGCATGGCCAGAACCGGCATGCTGAAAACCTCACCCCAAGGCTGCTGACGACGGCCCAGCTCGAGGAAGGGATCGCGCTCCAACCCGAGCTGGAGCCAATAGGGTGCGAAGAACTTGTCCATCAGCCACAACGGGAATTCATCGCTGCCAGCCGCCACGGGGGTGTGGGTGGTGAAAATGGTGGAAGCCCGGACCAGCTCTGCGGCTTGGCTGAAGCTGTGCCCTGCAGCGACATACTCCCGAGATCGTTCCAGCAGAGCAAAAGCCGAATGTCCCTCGTTGAGGTGCCAGGCCGCGGGATTGTATCCAAGCGCTCGAAGAGCCCGCACCCCCCCAATCCCGAGAATGATCTCCTGGGAGATGCGGTTTTCGAGCTCGCTGGTGTAAAGCCGGGAGGTCAATTCCTGATCCTCCGGCGAGTTGTTCTCGACATTGCTGTCCAGGAGAAAGAGGGAGCATCGCCCGACACACACCCGCCAGAGGCGGGCCGATAGATCTCTGCCCGCAAGCTGCACCGACACGGTCAAGGGAGATCCGTGCTGGTCGAGGACTGGCCAGACGGGCAGGCTGGTGAAGTCCATGGATTCGTGCATTGCCTCCTGCCAGCCATCCTCGGTGACGCGCTGTCGGAAGTAGCCCCGCGTGTAGAGGAAGCCGATCCCCACCAGGGGGATTCCCAGGTCACTCGCTTCCTTGAGATGGTCTCCAGAGAGCACGCCGAGCCCGCCCGCGTACATCGGGAGCGACTCGTGGAATCCGTACTCGGTGGAGATGTAAGCCACGGGGCCGTTCGGCAACTCGGGATGTTGGGAAGCAAACCAAGTCTCTTTGGTGCTCAAGTACTCGTCAAAGGCGGTAAGCACTCGGTCGTACAGGTCGAGGTAATACCGATCCTGAGACATCGCGTTCAATTGAGGTCGGTGGACATTTCGAAGAAACCGAACGGGGTTGTGACGAACGCGTTCCCACAACACGTTGTCGATGCGGGAGAACAATCTCTGGGCCTGCGGATGCCAGGTCCACCAGAGGTTATAGGCCAGGTCAGGCAGACGATCGAGGCGGCTGGGTAGAGAGATCTCGGTGAGTCCGGGCGGAGCCGGGTCCTCGCGAGTGTTGGGTCGCATCTTCAAGTCCTGGCGGGGGAGCAAATCAATCGTGAACTATAACACAACCTCTTCTGAAAACAAGGCCAATAGCCAAAGCCAGCCCATCTGGATCCCCTTCGATCTCCGTCGGCTTTAATCGTCCCACAAGGGAGGCTGCGACCGATTGGGAACGGCCGCCAGGGAGGTCGCCAGAGGACAGGAGGCCGACGGCCTTTCCTCGCCCGCTGCCGCACTTGGGCTGAGGACGGCTCCCTGCCTGGTCAACGGGCGGTTCCTTTTCGATCGTGAGCTGGCAGAACGATTCGGATCATCGGGGGAGTGAGTCGTCTGCCCCGGGCCAAGGGCGAGCAATGGGACCGATCTCCTCTTTTCCCCGATTGCGTGGGCGGGCCTGTGCAAGCGTCTCGGTCAAGCTTCTGCGCAGGGGTGCCCCAATAGAATAGGCCGTGGGGGAGCGATGCCCGCCAGCATGCGCCCGGGGGAAAGCCATTCCGCCCCGCAAGGCCTTTTCAGGCGCAGACGACTCGCCCCGGATCAAATGCTGGGAAATCTCACCGTTTCGCGAGAAAGATCAATGCCGGGGACGGCCAGCCCCGACCAGGGGGGAGATACCCTCAGGCTGCCTGCGCTCTAAGCCGCGGGAGCCACGGCCGCGGGCAACGTGACGTTGAAGGAGGACATGATGGTTTTCCCGCCGACTTGCACGGGTACGTCCGGACCCGGGAATTCCCATGTCCCCACCTGACCCTCGTCCACATGGAGTACGACCCAGAGTCGCGAGGTGGCATGCATCAGGTCGATTATGACCACCACGTTGGTGTTGACCCCTGGCTTAACCGGGGAATAGCCAATCACGATGTCGCTCGGAGAGCCGTCCTTGTCCGTGTTGATGGCCAGCCATCCCTGCTCGATCGCAACCGCAGACGCAACGGTCACGGTGCCGTCCATTGCACTCTGGTCGTTCACCACGATCTGGGGGATCAGGGACTTGAGCGAAACGGGGGTCCCGGTGGGCTGTGCCGTTTGTGTGGGCAGGGTCTCCTGGGTGGGGAGGGGCGTGGCGGGGGTCGAACAGGAGCCCAGCCAGCTGATCAAGACGGCCGTGGCAAGGTATGGGTAGTTCTTTCTGGGCATTCTCTCCTCCTGGTTGCAAGGGTGGCTGGGACCAGACGGGTCGCTCCTCAAGCCCGACCAAGGCCTGGAATTCTCCGCGGCAAAACAACAAGGACTGCGTCTTCCTGCTTACCGTCTGGGCGCAGCGCCTCAGTCTTGGCCCGGGAATTTGTCCAGGATTTTCCATCATCGCCCTGCCGCGTCTCCAGACGCGGCAGGGTGACAGATTCACCTTCCCTGGTTCAATAGGCAGAACCACCGCTCTGAGAAGAGGGAGCCGCTACCTTGTTGCCTGAAGGAGAAACCGCAAACCAAACAGCAGCCAGCCCTTCCCCTTTCGTGTCTCCGGCCGCCGTGTCCCCCTTGAAGTAGTATAGAGGCCAGCCATTGTACGTCACCTGGGTTGATCCGTCTGTGCGCGAGGCCGTGCCCAGAAGGCTCCCGTTTGCTCCGCTTCCGGCCGTCGCCGCACCGACTAGCGGTGGCCAGTTCTGTGCACAGGTATCGTAACAGCCGGGCGTGGATTTGGTGTCCGAGGTCCGCATGTACAGGGTCCTACCCTGTGAGTCGGTGAGGATTGCGCCCAGGGTTGCGTTTTGCGCCACCATGATTACGACCGGGGAGGCGGCGGTTGACTCCGCCATGGCTCCCGTGGGGGAAGCCGCGGGGGCCGGGGTCGGCGATGCAGATAAAACGGCCGGAGCGGGCGTTGGCGAGGATCCGTACGCGGATCCACAAGCCGCCAGGACGATCGCCGCGATCAGGATCAACGCGGTAGTTCGAAACGATTTTCCTAACATTATTCTCTCCTTCGCGAATCAATGACAACCTCTATGCCATGTCTCCATAACCTGATACGTGCCTGCTTGGCGAATTGGTTGCTTAGAGGGGGATAAGAGATCAGGATCCGAACCCCACGCTGAGGACCCAGGCCCCGCTGGGGGCGGAGCTGCCGTTGCGCGGCTCAACCGTCACGCCCAAGCTTGAATAGCTCGAGAGAGGCTGGTCCGATTTCACGATCACCGAGGCGAAAGTCTGCCCCCGGGGGACGGTGAACAAACCGCCGTTCACACGAACGCCGTCGGGCTTGACCAGCCAGGCCTGATACGTGTGGGCCTGATCCAGCACGGGGAGACCCCAGGCAAAAAGCGCGCCGCTTTCCAGATCAGGATCTAAGACGAATGCGCCTCCGCCTTCCTTGCTGACGACGGAGAGGGCCTGAGATCCCGGGTAGGCGACCAGCGCCAGGGCAGTGTTCTGGGTCTGAATCTCTTGGGACAGGGTCCGCTGCCGCACCTGGAGGGAGCGGAGTTCCACGGCCAAGGCTGCATTCAAGAACAGGAGTGCCACCACGGCCAAGGCGAGCGCGAGCACGGTGCGCGACCAGGGAATCCGACGCGAGGCGGAGAGGGGTTGGCCGCGGGCAATGCGGTCGGCCAGGCGAACCCGAAGGCGGGCAGGAGGCAGCCGTGGGGGCAAGGCATAGAGCAGCTTCTCTGCCACGCCTTGGTATTGGTCCAGCTCCGCCTGGCAATCCGGGCAGCCCTGCAGGTGGGCTTCCGCGAGTTCAAGTTCCTCGGCCTCCAGGGCGCCCAAGGCGTATGCCGCCAACAACCCCCTCAGGTCCTCATGTCCGCTTGCGTTCATTCGATCCGCCGTCTCTCCAACCAATCTCCCCAATCTACATTACGTCAAGCCGGAGGCTCTTGGATCCGCTTCCCCCTCGCGTCCTGACCAAGCCAGCTGCGGCGCAACTCCTCCATCCCCAGCCGCAATCGGGTCTTCACGGTCCCGATGGGCCACCCCAGTTCCTCGGCGATTTGGCTGTGGCTCAGGCCCTGATAGTAGGCTAGCTCAATGGGCCTGCGTTGCTCGGCGGGCAATTCCTGAAGAGCCAAGGACAGCCCGCGCCAGCGGAGTTCTTCGGGGCTTGCGGTTCCTTCGGGAATCGATTCGAGCAGGCTGTCCGGGTCCATTTCGTTGGAGGCGGGGAGCCTCCGCCGCTCCAGGCGCAGGCGATCCAGGGAGGCATTCCTTGCGATGGTGAGCAGCCAAGTGGAGACCGTTCCGCGCGAGGGCACGTAGAGCCTGGCTCGGCTCCACAGGCGCAGGAACACGTCCTGGGTGACCTCTTCGGCGGCCATGGAGTCGCGCAGAACCCGCAGCGTAAGCGCATAGACGCGGCTCGCGTAGCGGTCATACAGCTCAAGCAGGGCTTGTTGGTCCCCTTTCGCAACTAGCCCGACGAGTTCACCCTCTTGGGATTCCGGCACTCGCCCTCCCCTGGCAGACTGAACGCATTATACGGCCAGGAAGGTCGGCCGAGGGGGGCGCCTCTGCGCCTGGGGGAGGACCCTTTGCGGTGGAGCGAGAGACCTAAGTCTTGGCGGCCTCGGCCGGACCCAGGGCGGAGAATTGCAGGCCGTCGCGGGTGCCATCCACCCGGATCGTCTGTCCTGAGCGGAAGCTCCCATTGAGGATTCCGAGAGCCAATGGATCCTGAAGCTCTCGCTGGATCGCGCGTTTGAGGGGACGAGCCCCAAAGGCGGGATCCCAGCCGGCCTGCGCTAGGTGCTCTTTGGCCGCCTCGGTGAGATACAGGCCCAGCCCGCGTTCTTGCAGCAGTTCCCTCACTCGACCGAGCTGAATGTCCACGACCTGCTTCAGGTCCGCCTGGCTGAGCGCATGAAAGACCACGATCTCATCGATCCGGTTGAGGAACTCCGGTCGGAAATGGGAACGAAGGGCAAGCATCACGGCCTCCTGAGGGACCTTTTCCTCCCGGCCCCACAGGTCGTTGCCCAGGTTGCTCGTCATGATCACCACGGTGTTCTTGAAGGAGACCGTTCGACCCTGACCGTCGGTCAGCCGCCCGTCGTCGAGGAGCTGCAGCAGGACGTTGAACACATCGGCATGGCCTTTTTCTATCTCGTCCAGGAGCACAACCGAGTAGGGCCTCCGGCGCACGGCCTCGGTCAGCTGGCCTCCCTCTTCGTAGCCCACATAGCCTGGGGGAGCGCCAATGAGCCGGCTGACGGTGTGTTTTTCTTGGTACTCGCCCATGTCGATGCGGACCATGGCTTGCTCATCGTCGAACAAGAACTCGGCCAGAGCGCGTGCCAATTCGGTTTTGCCTACTCCGGTGGGGCCCAGGAAGAGGAAGGAGCCCAGAGGCCGGTTGGGGTCCTGCAGCCCTGAGCGCGCCCGCCGAACGGCGTTGGCAACGGTGCGCACGGCTTCGTCCTGACCGACGACGCGAAGATGCAATCGCTCCTCCATGTGAAGGAGCTTGTCCACCTCCCCCTCCAGAAGCCGGGTGACCGGAATGCCGGTCCAGCGGGCCACGATGGCAGCGATGTCTTCGGGCTCGACTTCCTCCTTGAGCAGACGCTCCCCCTTCGAAAGTTGCTGCAGCCTTTTCTCGACCCCGGCCCGCTGGGCCTCCAGTTGCGGGAGAGTCCCATAGCGCAGTCGAGCAGCCGCCTCCAGGTCGGATTGGAGCTCTGCCTGCTCCATTTCCAGGTGGGTCTGTTCAACCCGCTCCTTTAGCGAGCGCAGATCGAGGATCAGCTGCTTCTCGGCCTGCCAACGCGCCTGAAGCGTGAGGGAGCGCTCGCGAAGATCGGCGAGTTCATGTTCGATCTTGGCCAGCCGCTCACGGCTCGCCTCGTCGGTTTCCTTCTTGAGAGCCTCGCGCTCGATCTCCAGCTGCATGATCGCGCGGTCGACCTCATCCAGGGGTAGAGGCTTGGAGTCAATCTCCGTGCGCAGCCGAGCCGCCGCCTCATCAATGAGATCGATGGCCTTGTCCGGGAGTCGCCGGTCGGGGAGATATCGGTGGGATAGGGTTGCCGCGGAGATGACTGCGGCGTCCGTGATTCTCACGCCGTGGTGGACTTCATACCGGCCTTTAAGGCCGCGCAGAATGGAGATGGTTTGCTCCACACTGGGCTCCTCGACCAGGACCGGTTGGAATCTGCGCTCCAATGCGGCATCTTTCTCGATCTGTTTGCGGTACTCGTCGAGGGTCGTGGCTCCAATGAGGTGCAATTCGCCCCGAGCCAGCATCGGCTTGAGCATGTTGCCCGCGTCCATGGCCCCTTCTGCGGCGCCGGCACCCACCACGGTGTGGAGCTCATCGACAAACAAGATGACGCGACCATTGGATTCCGTGACTTCTTTGAGGACGGCTTTCAGGCGCTCCTCGAACTCGCCCCGGTACTTGGCCCCGGCCACGAGTGCCCCCATGTCGAGCTGGATCAGGCGCTTGTTCTTCAGCCCTTCGGGCACGTCTCCGCGGATCATTCGCTGAGCCAGTCCCTCGGCAATCGCCGTCTTGCCTACGCCCGGATCCCCCACCAGAGCGGGATTGTTCTTCGTTCGCCGGGAGAGAATCTGGATCACCCGGCGGATCTCTTCCTCCCGGCCAATCACGGGATCCAGCTTGCCTTGGCGGGCCAGAGCCGTCAGGTCACGCCCGTACTTCTCCAGAGCGTTGTAGGTGGTCTCTGGGTTGGGAGAAGACACACGTTGGCTTCCACGAATGGAGGCCAATGCCCGTAGCAGGTTCTCCCGCGTGAGCCCCTGCTTGCGCACAAAAGGCAGACGGTCAACCAACGCCAGCAGCACGTGCTCGGTGGATACATACTCATCCTTCATTTGGGCAGCCTCGGCCTCGGCCGCGCCAAGCACTTCGCTGGCGGACCGGGAAAGGCCGAGCTGGGACGAATCCCCTCCCAGCCGTGGTCGGCTGGAAAGCTCGCGTTCGGCTTCTGCCTGCAGGGCGGGAAGCGGGACGCCCACGGCAGAGACCAGCTGCGGGGCAACCCCATCGGACGGCTCCAGGAGAGCCAGCAGGATGTGCTCCGGCTCAATGTAGGCGTGATGTCTTTCCCCTGCCATACTTTGGGCCCGCAGCAGCGCCTCTTGGGTGCGTTGGGTGAACCGATCGAGATTCATTTCATCTTCCTTATCGGCCTGATCCGCAGGACGCGCCAACAGGCAATCTCCGCCCGCCGCGGGCCTGCGGGTTCAATGGGATCAATAGGAATAATAGGAGTAGCTTGTAAGAATTGCGTCAGCGCAGGCATTGAGTGGTATCAAATGAAGGAGGCGGGTTGCCGAGCTCAGGCCCCGTCGGAGGGGTCATCCACCAGGATCATCACCCGGAATGCCTCGGCATAGGCCAGGCCTTGTTCTTTCCCGTCTTCGGCCGCCCACGCGCGGATTTGCTTTTCGACATCCTCGTTCCCGATCTGGCTGCGGTGCTGCCGCAAGGCCTCGACCTTCAAAGACAGGGTCTCGCTGATATCGACCCACACGTCCGGCCGGTCCGATCCGTGCAGGAACACCCGATTCGGGTTATGCGGCTGGAGGCCTTCCCCGAGCAGATCGGGAAAAACGAGGCGGGAGCCAGCCGAAGGGAAAGCGGCATCACAAGCGACCTCGGCGGCCGCGCGATGATCTGGGTGGTTCATATAACTGTTGCCGTAAAAGCGCACTGTGGGATCACCACAAACGACGACCTGGGGTTGGAACTTCCGGATCAGTCGGGTAAGATCTTTGCGCAGGCGGAGCGAAGCCTCCAGTTCCCCGTCCGGATAATGTAGAAAGACCGTCTCCTGGATGCCCAGGAGGTCGGCGGCGCGCAGTTGTTCTTCCCGCCGAATTCGTGCTAGTTCCGGCCTGAAGGACCCATCCTTGGACGGGTCGTTGCTGCCCGCTTCCCCGTCCGTGATAATGACGGACAGGATTTCGCAGCCTGCCCGGGACCACTTGGCCAGCGTCCCAGCCACCGTGAACTCCTGGTCATCGGGGTGGGCCTGAATGGAAATGGCTCTCCTGGGTGCTCGCGGCTCCAGGGCCGCCTGCGGCTTGCGCTTGGGCATTTCAGGTATGGAAGCATCTGTCAGGCTGGGCTGATAATCGGGCATTCGATCCTCTGAGGGGAGATTCCCGCGGCGCAGGGTCCAGTTCGCCACGGATTCGGCAAGCCCCTCCGCATCCTGCCAGGGCCAGGTCGCACGAGGTAGTCTGCTGTCGGGGTCCGGGTTGAGGGGCTTGGGTCACCCGGCGCCGCTGGGGACGTCCGGTCTCAGGCGGCCAAGGCCCGAGATCGCCCCCCTCCCGGTCCCTGCCCAGAGCCTGTCGGCCCCACCGCGGGCCGGGCTATTCCTCCTCTTTTTCTCCCGCAGTTTCCTTTTGCTTTGCGGCGATGATCGGTTGAGCCACGTGGGATGGGACTTGCTCGTAATGAGAGAACTTCATGATGAAGAGCCCGCGTCCTCCCGTAATGGACCGGAGGTCGGTCGTATATCGCAGCATTTCCGATTGAGGGACAAGCACCGTGATGATACTCTTGCCACGGTCATTATCCATGCCCTGGACCCGCGCCCTTCGTGTGTTGAGGTCACCCATCACGTCGCCCATGTTCGCCTCGGGGACCGTGACCTTGACCTCCATGATGGGTTCAAGGAGCACGGGCGCGGCTCCTTGGACAGCCAACTTAAAGGCCTCCCGCCCGGCGACCTCGAACGCTATGGGTTTGGAGTCCACCGGGTGCTCCTTTCCGTCGGTGACCGCCACTTTCACATTGACGACTGGATAACCGGCGATCACGCCCCGGCCCATCACCCCGCGAACCCCCTTCTCGATGGCCGGCATGTAAGAGGTGGAAATGGCGCCCCCAAAGACCTCATTGACAAACTCAAAATCCGACTCTGCCAACGGTTCTACCCGCATGTGCACTTCGCCAAATTGTCCGGCCCCCCCCGTTTGTTTCTTGTGACGATACTGCGAGGCGCTGGCCTTGGTGATCGTTTCACGATAGGGCACGCGCGGTGCTTCCACCTTGAGCCCAACTTGGAATCGTGAGTCCGCTCGCCGGATGGCCACGTCGATGTGCTGATCCCCCATGCCGGTGAGGATGGTTTGTTGGGTGCTCGGCTCGTTGTGCCAGGAGAGGGTCATATCCTCCTCGCACAAGCGTGTCAGCGTGGAGGAGGTTTTTGCGGCATCGGCCTGCGTCTTGGGGGTGACGGCCACGGAATACAGAGCGTCCGGGTATTTGGGTTCGGGTAGCCTGACGGCATGGGAGCGCTCGCACAGCGTGTCTCCGGTCGAGGTTGCCGAGAGCTTCGCCACGCTGCCGATATCCCCGGCGTGCAGATGGGGTATCGGGACTTGCTCCTTTCCCCGCGGGATCTGCAGGGTCCCCACGCGTTCCTCGGTCTGTTTGGTGGAGTTCCAGATCCGGGTGTCGGAAGCGAGCAACCCGGAGTAGATTCGCAGATAGGTCATTCTGCCCACAAATGGATCTGCGGTTGTCTTCCATGCATAGACGGCCAGGGGTCCCGAGTCGGAGCCGCGCAATTCCTCTTCGCCTGTTCCCGACTTGCCATGGATGGGGGGCATGTCGGTAGGCGCCGGAAGGTAGTCCACAATCCCCCGCAACAAAGGATCCAGACCGATCTGGGCCGTGGAGGCGCACAGGAACACTGGAATAAAGAGGCGGCAAAGGACCGCTTTGCGAAACCCCCCTTTGACCTCCTCGGCGTTCAGTGTCTCGCCGGCCAGGTATTTCTCCAGCAAGGCATCATCCCCCTCGGCCGCCGCCTCCACCAATGCGGTCCGGGCCTTCTCGGCGGCCTCCCTGAGCTCGGAGGGAATGTCCTCCACCTGCTCCCCAGTCCCTCGGAGTGCCTTCATCGCCAGGAGATCGATCACGCCTCGAAACCCCTGCTTTTCGCCCCAGGGTAGTTCTACCGGGATCAGCTTCACGGTGGAGAGGGCCTGGGCCGAGGCAAGGGCGGCCTCAAAGTTGGCGTTCTCCCGATCCATTTTTGCGATCACCACGAATCGGGGGAGCCTGAATTCCTCAATCTGCTGCCACACAATCTCGGTCCCAACCTCAACGCCCGCCACCGAGTCAACCAACACGAGGGCCGCATCGGCGACCCGCAGGGACGAGATCACTTCCCCAATGAAATCGGAGAATCCTGGGGTATCCAGAAAGTTGATCTTGGTTTCATGGAATTCCAAGGGCAAGACAGAAGCGTAGAGCGAGATCCTCCGGCGAATCTCCTCCTCGTCGGAGTCAGACACCGTGTTCCCCTCTTCAACTTTGCCGATTCGTGTCGTTGTCCCGGTTGCAAAGAGGAAGGCCTCCACAAGCGAGGTTTTCCCTGACCCGCCGTGACCTACGAGCGCCACGTTGCGGATCCTGTCTGTGAGATATTCTTTCATGAGATGGCCGATGCCTCCAGGGCTCGAGAGCGCCCTCGGTTCCCGGGATGTGGAATGGTTCTGCGTCGATCCACGACGTGCGGGGCCAGCGCAGGAATTGTAAAAGAGGAGGAGAGGGTTGTCAAAGGGCGGCGTCGAAGGGTCGGCCGATCTTTGGGCGAAGATCCGCCCTGCCTCAAGCCGCCTCTCCGCCCTCGCCCGGGGAACGGGCGGCGCGAACCTGCTGCGAGCGGCTGGAGCGGCCCCCCTTCCGCGAGCGGACAGCCTCAATCACCTCGAGAATCACCACCGCCCCCAGGAGGCAAAGAAAGGGCTCAAAAGGGACCCGAAATCTGCCGTTGCCCGAGAATCCCGGAGCGTAAGAGAGAATCGCCGAGGGCAGAACCACCGCCGCAAAGGCTTGCCAGCGTTTCTTCCAGAAGAGCAGGACCAGGCCAAGCAGTGTGGAGGCATACAAAGGCGCATAGAACAGAAGCAGGGCGAGGGTCACAGCCAGGACCAGCGGTTCCCCTAGGGCGGCCGTGGCGGGGGAGAAATCACTGCCCTGCGAGACGACCGAAGGTAAGTTGCCGGGGGTCAGGAACAGCAGCGTGTAACTGACTCCTGGACGCAAGGTATTGAAGCTATCGACCAGATTGAACCAGGCGGACTGAAGAGGGTGCGCCAGGAGAATGCGATATGCGATTTGGGACTTGATGGCAGACTCTTCGCTTGGGCCGGCTGGGGAGGCATGGGTGGCTTGGAACTGAGCCAGCCCCTGCTGGTAGAGAGCGTGGACCCGGTCGCTCGCCTCGGAGAATCCGATTCCCTGCTCGTGAGCGAGAACGGAGGCGCTGGTGTAGAAGGCCAGGTTGTCGGCCCCGACGGTGGACAGGATGGGGGTGCGGAACTGCGCGGCGGTGTAGGCCAGCCAGGGCCCAGTCGCAATTGCAGCCCCGAGGGCGAGGGGCAGGATCTTGATAAGGACCGAGCGGAGAGGCTTGTGCAGGAGGAGAACCAGGACGACCCAGGGAATCAGGAGCTCGGCGATCGGCCGGGTAATGATGGCGAACCCGAAGAACAGCCCCGCCAGAAGCGCGTTTCGCCAGGAAGGTTCCCCTGACAGAAACCAAAGGGTCAGAAGGAGCAGGGTGGTGAAGAGTGTTTCGGTAAAGAGGATTCCCGTCAGAACCGTGGGCAGAGGCGCCAGCAGCCAGAGAATCGCTGCGATCCATCCCACCGCCCGAGACTTCATGACTCGCTCCGCGATCCCAACAAGCAAGAAAGCTCCCAGCGTTCTCAGGCCGGCCTGGGCCAGCGCCACCACGAGAACCGAGTGAGCTCCCAGGGCGTACAAGACGGCAAGGAGCAAGGGATATCCTGGCGTTCTCAAGACATCCGTCGAGAAAGGAGGCGATCCTTCGAGCGAGAAGACGTGATGGTCGAGCAGGTTTTGGGCCAAGGCCTGATACTGCTGGGAGTCTCCGGGAGGGGTGGCGCGATTGGGATTCTCTTCTACAAGATAGAGGACCGGAGCGTGGACCACAAGCGATAGCAGAATCAGCAAGCCGGTGGGTCCGAGCCGGAGTCGCCAACCTCCCTGCCTTCTCCATGGGCCAATTCTTGCCGGCCATCCGCGCCTGGGTTTTTGGGTCACCAATCTGCCGTCACCCTTTCTTGAGCCCGCCGCTGGGGCGCTCGCTGCCCCCCGGATTCTTCTTGAGACCGGGTCCTTGGGGTTGACCCCCTTCTTGCGCAAGGCTCTGCGACCCTGGGCCGAACTTTCCCGGAAACAATCACCTCGCTCCTCGTCCCGAAGCCCAAGGAAGGCCCCCGCGCTTCTGGGCCAACCGGTGCGGAGTCGGGCCGTGTGAGTTCAGAAGGCCAAGTGGCCCGCTAAGGACGTAAGCTGAACAGGACAAAGGAGAGTATCACGAGCAGCCCGATGACGGCCATGATGATGTTCTGCGTTCGACGGCGGCGGGCTTCGTGGGACTCCCGTTTGGTTTTTTGTTGCGGCATGGATGTGGTCTCGCTCGCGTTCCGGGATCTTGAGATTGGGCAGAATGGATCGTTACCGTTTCACAGGTCCTGCTTGAGTCGCGCGGCCAGATTCCGATTGATCCCTGGAACCCGGGTGAGCTCTTCCAGAGAGGCCCTGCGGATCCCCTCCAGATCTGCAAAGGCCTTCAGGAGAGCTCTGCGGCGCGCCGGGCCAATTCCGGGGATCTCGTCCAGCCGCGAGGCCAGGCCTCGCCTCTCCCGGATTTGTCGGTGGTGGGAGATGGCGAAGCGGTGGGCCTCATCGCGCACCCGTTGAACGAGAAACAGCGCTTGGGATGTACGCGGAAGGATAATGGAATCCGATCTATCCGCAAGGAACAGCTCCTCTTGCTGCTTCGCCAAGGCCGCCGCCGGAAGCCGCTGCCGTAGGTCGAACTCCTCGAGTACTGTCAGGGCCTGATGGAGCTGGCCTTTTCCCCCATCGATGAGAAGCAGGTCGGGGAGCAACGCAAAGGAAGGATCGGGTCTTCGTCCGATCCCAAGGGATCCGCTATTGATCTCGGCCCAGCGCCGGAACCGGCGTCGCAGTGCCTCCTGCAGGCTGCCAAAATCGTCGGGTCCCTGCACACTGCGAATCACGAAACGGCGGTAGTGGGACTTGCGTGGAGCGCCATGCTCGAACACGACCATGCTGGCTGTGATCGCCGTCCCTTGGGTGTTGGAGACGTCAAAGCACTCGATGCGTGCTGGGGGACGAGGCAGAGTCAGGGCTTGCTGAAGTTCGGAAAGGGCCTCGACTTGCTTGGAACGGTCTGCGGCCCACTGAGCCCGAAGTGAAGTGAGCGTTTCCCGGGCGTTCTCGGCCGCCATCTCGACCAACTGATGCCTCACGCCCTCCCGGGGGGCCCGCACCTCGGCCTTTCTTCCGCCCCGTTTCGACTGAAGCCAGAGCTCGACAACACCACTTTCCTCGATCGGCGAGGTGAGCAGTACTTCCGCGGGAACGTAAGTTGCCTGGTCATAAAACTGGGTCAGGAACTGGCTCAGAACCTCCCCCTCGGCGATTTCCTCCGTCCCGTCCAGCACGAAGTACTCTCGCCCAATCAGGCGGCCCTCTCGGACGAGGAACACCTGCACGCAGGCCTCATTTTCCGCTCTTGCCAGGGCGATCACATCGGCGTCCAGTCGTTCGGGCGAGATCACCTTCTGCTTCTCGATCACTCGGCTGATGGCATCCAGTTGATCGCGCAGGGCCGCGGCCTGCTCAAAGCGCAGTTCCTCAGAATGCCGCGCCATTTCTGTCTTGAGGCGGCTGACAATGGATTCCGCATCGCCTTGCAGAAAACGGCAAAGGTCTTCGATCGTCTGCCGGTATTCGGATTGGCCGATGGCGCCAATGCAGGGAGCGTTGCACAGATGCAAGTCATGCCACAGGCAGGCACGCTTATCCTTGCCGGTAATCACACGATCGCACGTCAGGTAGGGAAAGATCTTGCGCAGCAAATCCAGGGTCTGGTGAACGGCCCAAACGCTGGTATACGGGCCGAAGTAGCGGCCGCCATCGTTTTCTACTTGGCGAGTGACCGTCACCTTCGGAAAGGGATCCGCCCAGTGGACCTTGATATAGGGGTAGCGCTTGTCGTCCTTGAGCCGGACGTTGTACTTGGGGCGGTAGCGCTTGATCAGGTTCATCTCAAGGATCAAGGCCTCCAGTTCCGAGGCCACCACGATCCATTCCAGGTCCGCAATCTGGCGCACCAGATGCGTGGTTCGGGGAGAAAAATCGGCGCCGGAGTGGAAGTAGGACCGCACCCGGCTACGCAGATTCACCGCCTTGCCCACATAAATGACCTTGGCGGCGGAATCCTTCATGAGGTAACAGCCGGGCCTCTGGGGGAGGCTATCCAAGACGGCTTTCAGATGAGGGGAGAGGTCCATCGGGGTGTGTGCCTCAACCTGCCCTCACGGGGACGGGCTTTCGCTGGGAAGGATTCTAACACGCCGAGCCCGGGGTTCTTGGGAGAACGACGCTGCCTCGCTGCGAACCTGGTGGGGCAAGCTCAAGGCGTGGAGGTCTGGGCCCGGTTCGGGACGAGACCCGAATGGGTTGTCAAGTCCAATCGCAGCGGCTGCCCATGATCCGCAACCCGGCCTCCCGGGCTGCCGTGTTCTTCCTAGGAAGGTTGGCGGCCCTCCGGATAGCATTCTGAGCATGGGCAAAGACCTCGAAGAAAGGCCCAGGTGTAGAGGCCGGAATGGTGGCCATCGCCCCAGCGAGGGTTGAGCGCATAGTTGCCCGTGAGCTCGACCGAGAGCAGTTCGTGGCGAAGAACAGCCGGCCACACCCGGAAGAAGACTGCGGGGTTGGGCGGTCGACCCATGTGTTCGTCGCCGCCGGCGCATTCAGCGCAAGGACAGGCTTCTCTCAAGCCGGCCCACCCGTACTCGCTGCGATGACCATCGTCCCAGATGATTTCGATCCGCCTCGATGTTCGATCGTTTGTGATTTCCTGCGGATGGAGTCGGGTCATCGGAAACCCAAGCGGCCTGGACCATTGCGGTTCTTTCCCCGACGAAGCCGTTCCGGCCGGATGGCAACAGGCTGGGCAAAATGCCCGCGGATCTAGGAGGGGGCAGGACTGGAAACGAGCTCGTCCAGGCGGAGGCTGATCACCTGGCTGGAGGAATCGGGCGCCATGCTCACCCCGTAGATCACTTGCGAGGCCTGAACTGTGTTTCGATTGTGAGTGATGACCACGAACTGAGTGTGACGACTCAGCTCTTCCAGCAACATTCGGAATCGCCCTACGTTCGACTCGTCGAGCATGGCATCGACCTCATCGAGGACGCAAAACGGCGTCGGAGAGACTTTCAGGAGCGAGAAGATCAAGGCCACCGCGGCCAGACTTCTCTCTCCACCCGAGAGCAAGGCGAGGGCTTGGGTGCGCCGGCCGGGGAGACGAGCGAGAATGTCGATGCCACTTTCATTGGGGTTGTCCGGGTCGGTCAGCATAAGCTTGGCTGCGCCGCCACCAAATAGGCGCGCAAAGGTCCGGGGGAATTCCTCGGCCACGGCCTCGAACGTTCTTTGAAAGGCATGTTGCATCAATTGATCCAGTTCGGAAACCACCTCTCGCAATTGGCGATCCGCTTGTTGGAGATCCGAGGTCTGGGTGCTGAGGAACTCGAAGCGCTCCCGGACCTCTCTGAACTCCGTGGGCGCTTCGGGATTGATCGCCCCCATGCGACGCAGGTGCGCCCGTCCACGGTTGACCAATTCTTCCAGATCTGCCGAAAGGGTTTCAATTCGCGGCAACCGCTCTACCAGTTCGGAGAAGGGCAATGGGGTGGGACCCGTGACCTCGTTGACATAGTCAAATTCCACCAGACCGAAATCGTCTTCAATCCGGTGCCGCAGGCCCTCGGCCTCCTCTTGTTTCCGTGCCAACTGCACCTGGGCCTCCGTGTAGTTGCGTTCGGCAGTGTGGAGCCGCACTCTGAATTCGGCCTCGGCGGCCTCACATTCGCCCAATTCCTGTTCCTGCTCGAGCCGCTGTGCCTGGGCCGGTTCGATCAGGCTCTGTGTCCGCCGGATGGCCTCGGCCAGCTCGGCCTCCTCCTTTTGGTACGTGGCCAGAGCTGAAATGAGGGTGTCGTGTGCTACCGTCAGATCGGTCAGATGGTGCTCCCGTTCAAGCGCGGCCTGGACGGCACGATCGAGCGCCGCGGACGCCTCGGGTTTTCGCGCCTCCAGATCCGTCAAGGCCTGCGTCACCAGCGCGGCTTGAGTGCGCCAGCGCGAAACCTCCCGGGTGACCTCTTCCCGGCTTTCTTCCTCTTGGATGGCCTGATCGGAAGGGGTCGCCCCGCTCGATCCCCTCAGATGACTGAGGAGATCCTGCTGCTCCAGGGCGAATCGCGCGCCCTCCGAATCTAGGCGGGCCAGGTCCGCCTCCAGGTCCTGACGTTGCTGCAAGCGCCAGCCAAGCTCCTGTTGCAGCTGGAGCCGTCCAGTGCGGGCTGCCTCCAGTTCGGTCCGCCGCCTTTCCTCTTCGCCGCGGAGCCGAAGCAAGTCTTGGGTTTCGAGGCGTTGGCGTTCCTCAAGCGATTGAAGCCGAGCCTGCTTTTCCTGCACCTCTTGAGTCGCCCGGGCGATTTGTCGTTGCAGCCCCTCGAGGCGGTCCTCCAGCTCGCGCCGCTCCTTCGCGCGACTCAGGGACGAGGATCGGTCGCCGCGCCCGGCCGTCACGAGCCCACCGGGGTAGAAAACTTCGCCTTTGAGGGTGACCACCCGCCCTCCGGGGCGGACGGACGCCGCAACCCGGCGCGCCGCGCGACGGGACCGAACGATGACCGTCTGTCCGAGAAGCAGATCGACGACCAGGCGGATCATCGCCGGGGCCTCGATCAGGGTGGAGGCGACTCCGAGAACTTCCTCGTCGTCTGGACGCACGCTGGGCGCGGGAGGAGCCACACTGCTCAAAGAAACGAGGGAGGCCCGCCCGGAGTTTTCCAGGCTCAGCAAGTCGATGGCTTCTTCGAGTGAGCGATCTCCTTCGAGGACAAGCGTGTCGAGGGCTTCTCCCAGAGAAGCCGAGATGGCTGGCTCAATCTCGGCTGGGATCTGGAGCAGCGAGCCCAGGGCCGAAGCGGCCCCGGAGATTCTTCCCTCTTGAGCGGCTGACAGGATCGTGCGCACGCCTTGTCCATATCCCAGCATCTCGCTCTCCGACTGGACCAAGGCGGCGGATCTCACCTTGAGTTGCTGGTCCTTGGCTGTGAGTTCCCCCAGACCCTCTTTCAGGCGATGGAGTTCCTCTTGGAGGTGCTGGAGGGTCTCCTGAGTCTGGGTGCCCTGCTCCTGGGCCGCCGATACGCGGCCGGAGCTCGCCTCCCATTCCCTCTGGGCCACCTCTTGGCTATGGGTAAGAGCTTCTACCTGGCGCGAGAGATTCTGAGCGCCGGCCTCCAGCTCTGCCCGCTGGGTCCCGAGCTGAGCCTTGCGCGCCTCGGTCTGCGAAATCAGAGCCTCAGCTCGTGCCAAGGAGGTCTCCCATTCTCGAATCGATGCCTCCAGTGAGGCTTGTCGTTTCACGCGCTCCTGTCGTCGCGTCTCTCGGTCCGCCCAGTTGGCCTCGACCTGTTGCAACTGTCGGCTGACTTCGATGGATTCCCCCTCCAGTCGTGTGCGCTCGGCTTGCAAGCTCCCTTGGCGTTGCTCCCAGTCGAGGCGTACGGCTTCGACGCTTTCCAATTGGGCGCGCGCATCCTCGATCGATTGATCGAACGATCGCAGCCGTTCCTGGCTGACCGCAAGCTCGCGAGTCAGGACCTCGCGTCTTTCGCGGGAAGGGGCGACCTCTTGGTTCCAGGCGTTCAGCTGCGCCCGCACGGAACTGAGCTTGGAACGAAGTTCCAGGAGGCGTTCATCGCTATTTCGTTCCGCGGATTGAAGAGTCTCCAACTCATGGGCCGCGCTTTCGGCACCCTGATGCGCCCGATGCACCTCTTCCTGGGCCGTGTGCCAATGGTACCCGTACCAAGTCCGAAGGAGGTCTCGAAACTCCTCACGAACTTGATCGTGTTCCGAGGCGCGTTTGGCCTGACGCTCCAGGCTGCGAAGTCGCGGTTGCAGCTCCGCAAGAATGTCCCGGACCCGCTCGAGGTTGTGCTGAGTGCTCTCCAGGCGGCGGACGGCCTCCTCCTTCCGGGACCGATACAAGCCGATTCCCGCGGCTTCTTCGAACAATTTCCTTCGCTCCTCAGGCTTCAGCGCCAGAGCGGCATCGACCAGGCCTTGGCCGACTATGGTGTAGGTGCGTTCCGCCAGCCCACATTGAGCCAACAGTTCGTCAATATCCTTGAGACGAACTCGCTGATCGTTGAGCAGGTACTCGTTGGTGCCGTCGCGGTAGGCCACGCGCGCAATGCTCACTTCGCTGTAGTCGATGGCAAGGCCTCCGTCGGAGTTGTCAAAGGTGATCACCGCCGAAGCCATACCGGCCCGGGGCCTTTGCTCACTGCCAACGAAAATCATGTCCTCGGTCTTCTTGGCCCGCAGAAGCGTGTAACTCTGCTCTCCCAGCACCCAACGGATCGCATCGGCGATGTTCGACTTCCCGCTGCCATTGGGGCCGACAATTGAGGTGATTCCCTCCGCGAACTCAAAGCGAGTCTTGGAGGCGAAGGTTTTGTAGCCGTGGAGTTCGAGCGATTTGAGTCGGGGCATCCCAGGTTGCGTCTCGGGACATGGAACACCCCGCCGGTGGCGGGGTCAATGAGGCATTATAGCACGTCTGGTGGCTCCGGCGGAAGGGAGCCCAGGTCGGTTCCACGGTGCAGGGGCACGGCAGGGCAAAGCTTGGCGCCGAAACCTTTCGCCGTTGCCTGGCCATAATTCCGCACCTCTTCGACCGCTCACCCGGCTGGGAGAGTTGATGAGGGAATCCGACCCAGGGGAGCTGCGGCCTCGGGCGGACGGACGAGGGGCTCGATCGCGGCAGGTTTGGTTCGACTGGGATGGGGAACGATCTCCAGCGGGGAATATTGGCTAGGCCCATCCCAGAAGGAGCTGAGGCACAGCAATTGGGGACGTCCTCAGTGACAAGAGGAGCCCCCATCTTGAAGGGAGGCAACTTGGGCGCCGGAGGCGGATGATCCCCGCAGGGCCCGTCCATTTGGGCCCCGTGATTTCAAGGCAGAGGCCCGCCACGTGGGCTGGGCCGGGGCCGGAGCGAACTCCCGAGTCGCCTGGAGGACGCGCGCCTGTCGGCCGTCATCAGGCAGGGTCCGCTGGAAAGACCCCCCTGAACGGGGCCTGCCCCGTGTATTGCAGGGGTATTGCGGTTCCTGGGAGGAGACCAACCCGAAGAGGGTCCGAAGGGGTTCGAAGCCGTATCAGGCGGGATCCTCAAGAGGGACACGCGAGGCCGTGTCGACGGGCATCTCTCGGCCGTTCCCCACGTATAATTCCGGGTTGAGTAGAGGAGACCGATTCGCCAGCGGAGGGGAGGTCGTTTGCCAGATGCAGGTCTACGGGCCCGGGTTACTCTGGTGCGCCCTAGCGCTTTCATGGCCGGTCTTCCAGTCGCTGGGCAGCGACGTCATCTGGGCGCGAGCCATGCCCCAATGGCTCGAACGGCTGCATCTGGGGTCCTGGCTGCGAAGCGTGGGACTTCCTTACCTGGCCCTGCTCAGCGGAGCCATATCGGTTCGAGATTACGGATTGAACCTGGGAGGATCGTTTTCACAGGCAGCTCAAGTCTTGCTGGCATTGCTCCTTGGATTGATTCTCGCGTTGGGGTCGGTTCGATTCGCGGCTGACGGAGAGGGGCTCCCGGTCCTCGAAGAGCCCAGATGGGCTTTGTACCGGGCCTTGGGCTGGGCTTGGGGTGGATCCCTGGGACTCGCGCTAGCCGGGGCGATTGCGGGGGCTTTTCTGGAGCGGCTGCTGGAACGGGTGGGGAGACGGGGCTCCCTCCAGGTTACCTTGCAGGATCGGGGCTGGCTGATTCGCGTGATCTATTCGAACGCCCTGTTCGGCCTGACCACGAGCTTCTGGTTGCTGTTGCTCGGCCGCATTGTGAATGAGGCCTTGCAGAGGACAAAGGGCTTCCGTCAGGTTGCAAGGGCCGGACAGAATCTGCCGGGGTCCTAGGCATCCCAGACATGGCGTCTCCCGGCGCGGATCGGCTCTTGGGCTAGGAAGGTGAAGGATGCCCACGGCGGCACAGATCTACTACACGGTCTCGGCCCCCTCCTTTGACGTGCGTCGGAAAGGGCCGCCCCTAATCCTGCTCCATGGAGCGGGAGGCACCCACCTCTATTGGCCGCCGCAAGTGAGACATTTGAAGGGGGCACTGATCTACGCGATCGACCTGCCCGGGCATGGCCAATCGGAAGGGGTCGGGCGGCAAAGCGTTTCGGCCTACGCCGAGGCCTTGGTCGACTGGATGGGGGAGTGTGGCCTCGAGAAGACGGTTCTGGCTGGGAGTTCCATGGGAGGAGCGATTGCCCTGTGGATCGCGCTGACCAACCCGGAGCGGGTAGCGGGTCTGGTGCTGGTCGGGACGGGGGCGCGCCTGCGGGTCTCCGAGGAAATCCTGGAAGGAACTCGTCAGGAGGGCACCTTCCAGCGGACGGTGGATCAAATCATCAGCTGGTCTTACTCAAAAGATGCCCCAAGAAGCCTAAGGCAACCAGCCGCTCAGAGGATGAAGCAGACTCGCTTCACGGTTCTGCATGGAGACTTTCTGGCCTGCAATGCGTTTGACGTGATGTCCGATCTGGAGAGGATCCGGACGCCGGCTCTCATCATATGCGGGCAGGAGGACCGCATGACCCCTGTGAAATACAGTCGGTTCCTGGCTGAAAAGCTGGCCGACGCTGAACTGATCGAGGTCCCCCGAGCAGGGCACATGGTGATGCTGGAGCAGCCGATCCTTGTGGCGGAGGCAATCAGCACGTTTCTGCGTCGTCGCTGGGGGGCAATTGCGGAGACGTCTTGAGGGCGGGGCGCGCCGCAGGATCCGATGCGTCCGGAGGCTAGGCTCCACCTGCGGGACAAGAGGCCCTCGGGTGCTTCTGGGAGAGGGCCGGATCCCGCGATTGCGACCCGGATAAAGAGAGCACCAAGTCTAATCCCCGGCCGGGACAACCAAGATGCCGCGTGGGCAATTATCCTTCTTTGGCATTTACATAAATGCCCCTCCCGAGTTCGTGTTTGACTACTTAGCCGATGCTCGGAACATGGGGGAATGGTCCCCGGGTACCGACAAGGTCGAATTGGCCTCCACTGGTGCCATCGGGTTAGGGACTCGGTTTCGTCTGTGCTGGGAGAGAGGGGTCGGAAAGGGGAGCTTCCACGAGGTGGTTATCAGCGAACACCAGCGTCCTTCGCATCTGGTTTTCGTCTTCCAGGACGAGTACTTTGAGGACATTACCGAGGAGTTCTCCCTCAAGCTCCTGGAAGGAGGGACATTGTTGGAGCGCCGCGTGTCCACCCCGATGAACCTCACCCACGCTCTCTTGGCGCGAGTCTTGATCGGGCCGTTGGTCAATCCGCTCTACGAGAACTCTCTGCGTGCGCTCAAACAGACTGTGGAGGCAAGAGCACGGCAGGGCAAGCGCGGTTTGCCCTAGGAGGGGCTCCCGGCTCACCTGCGGAGGGCCGCATCCAAGGCGGGCAGGAGCGCTTGAAAAGCTTGGGCTCGATGGCTGATCTGGTTCTTCTGCTCCAACCGGAGTTGCGCCAGCGTTCGGTTTCCCCCGTGGATTCGGAAAATCGGGTCGTAGCCGAACCCGGATGTCCCCCGAGGAACCGGGACGATCTCGCCCGAGCACGTCCCCTGTGCGATCACGGGCTCCCGACCCGGCTCCACAAGCGCAATCACGCACTGGAATCTGGCCGTCCAAGGCCGCGGGAAGGGACGCAACAGTTGCAGAAGGTACTCCCTTCGACGCTGATCGTCGGCATGGGGCCCCGCGTAGCGAGAAGAGCAAATCCCGGGCTCCCCCCCGAGGAGATCCACCTCCAGCCCGCTGTCGTCTGCGAGGGTGAGCAAACCCGAGGCCGAAGCGAAGGCGAGTGCCTTCTTGGTGGCGTTTTCCGCGTAATTCTCTCCATCCTCTTGCACCACCAGGTTCAGACCGAGCCGGTCCGGACGGCGAAGGCTTGCGGGGAGGCCCGCGAGCAGACTCCGATATTCGCGCAATTTTCCCGAATTGGTCGTTGCAATCAGAAGATCTCGCTTCATGGAGCCCCCGCGAATGTCCATCGTTTCTGCCAGCAGGAATGGAAATGGAGGTTTGTCACCAATGCGCGCGAGGGCCTCGAGGGTCCGAGATCCCTTTTCCTGACGAATCGATCCCTGCTTTCGGTGATAGAATGCGCACCGCCTCCCTCCTGCCGGCAACAACGCCCCGGGGACCAAATCGTCCCCAATTGATCTGAGGCCACACACGACTCCCGAATGAGAAACTGGCGATTATGGCTTGGGGTACTGATCAGCCTTGGACTTCTCTACTTCCCTCTGCGAAGCCTGAGACTTGACCAGGTCTGGCAGGTCCTGAAACGCGCAGACTACCTCTGGCTTCTTCCCGCAGTGGCTGTGTACTTCCTGGCTGTAGCCGTGCGGACATGGCGATGGCACTATCTTCTCCGGCCCCTGAAGCCCATTTCTCCGGTCAAGCTGTTTCCAATTGTAACCATTGGTTATATGGGGAACAACATATACCCTGCCCGGGCGGGCGAACTGTTGAGGGCCTATGTTCTCAGAAAAATCTTCTCCGTGCCGATCAGCGCATCACTGGCCACGATCCTCGTCGAGAGAGTCTTCGATGGGGTAGTGATGCTGATGTTTGTGTTTGTCAACCTTCCCGAACTGGCTGGAGTGACCGGCAACTCGGGTTTGGCCGGGAGCATCCGCGACGTGGCTCTGGTCGGCGCGGCCGCCTTCTTCGGGGCCCTGCTCATTTTCCTTTTGGCGGCCATGTACCCCGCCACCACAGCCCGGGTCCTGCGCGCTCTCCTGCAGAAAGCCCTGCCACGGCGGTTGAGGGAGCCGGTGGAGCCCCTGGTGGAAAAGTTCCTGGCTGGCTTCGCTTCTTTGCGGTCGCCGCGTGAGGCCTTGGGAGTCTTTGTTACGTCGGTCATTATCTGGCTCTTGGAAACCGGCAAGTACTACCTTGTAATGCAGGCCTTCAGTTTCCGGGTCAGCTTCTTCGCCCTAATGTTGATGAACGGGGTGGTGAACCTGGCCACAACTCTTCCTTCCGCTCCGGGTTACCTGGGGACCTTCGATACCCCGGGAATCGCGGTCCTCGAGGCTTTTCGGGTTCCCGCCGCCCCGGCGACCGGGTATACCCTCGTCCTGCACGCGGCACTCTGGTTTCCGATCACGGCCTTGGGGGCTTGGTTCATGGCGCGCCAAAGCCTGAGTTGGGAAAAGGTCAGGAAGGAAGCAGATGAAGAGAGCGTGGCGGCGCCGCCCGCCGGCGGCTCCGAGCTTACGATCAAGAACCGAGACGGCTGAGGCCGGGGTGCCGCAGTGAGGATGGGAGGCGGGATCCCTGGAGCGCAAGGATTGCCCGGCTCCCTTGAGGAGTTGGTTTCTTCTCGATAGTCCTCGATCCCGGGTTCATGGCCTTCGTCGGCCATGGAGGCAGGACAGGCCCGGGTCGAGGTGGCCAGAACCTGGCCGAGCGGGGGAAGGCCCGATTTGGGTCATGGGGAGCCGGAGGATGGAGCGCGCTGGAGGTGAGTTCCCCCTCCGCTTTCGCGCTGGTCTGGACGGCGGGGAGGCAAGAGAGCCACGGCTCAGGGCGCCTTAACCTCCGCCGGGTCGGTCTCGCCCAAGCCCGGATGGCCTGGTGGAAAGGAGACTGGCACCTTGGGATCGAGATCAACGGGCCTGACACGCGGGTCGGGTAGCTTGAGGGAGGTCGGGCCGGGAGAGAACCGCTCGGACGGTGTGCTCCGGCAGGTTCATCCGGCGGGAGGAACACGACCATTGCCTCGACCTCTCGCCGCCCTCGGCCGGTCCCTCTTTCGGCCAGAATCCGGATGATATAATCCACGCAATGGAAGGCCGATCCGGGTGGGGTCGCGCGCTGGAGAAGACGAGGCGATCCGCTTTCGGCCGAGTGGTTTCGCTTCTAGGGGGCAGCGAAATCAGCTCTTCCACGTGGGATGAGTTGGAAGGGCTGCTCCTTCAAGCAGACCTGGGCCCCCAGCTGGCGCAAGCAATCACCACGCAATTGAAAAAGGGAGTCCAGGAGGAGGGGTTGCTCCGCCGGGAGGATCTGCGCCGGAGCCTCCAGGACCTCCTGCTGCAGTGGGTTCCTCGATCGAGCGACTGGGAACCTTCCGCAGTTCCAACGGTTCTTTTGTTTGTCGGTGTCAATGGTTCAGGCAAGACCACTTCGATGGCGAAGGTGGCCTGGCATTGGAAGCAGAAGGGGAAGAAAGTGCTTCTGGCGGCTGCCGACACCTACCGGGCAGCGGCAAGAGATCAACTAGAGGAATGGGCGGAACGGGTCGGGGAAGAGGTGATCTCGGGACGTCCGGGCAGCGATCCCGCGGCGGTGGCGCATGATGCGGCGGCTGCGGCCCTGGCGCGGGGCGTGGATGTTCTCCTGGTCGACACCGCCGGTCGACTGCACACCCGCTACAATTTGATGGAAGAACTGAAGAAGATTGGTCGGGTTCTGGGCAAGGTTGTGCCGGGCGCGCCGCATGAGACCTGGCTGGTCCTGGATGCCACCACAGGACAGAATGGCCTGGCGCAGGCGCATGCATTTCAGGAGACCGTCGGAGTTTCGGGGGCCATCCTGGCCAAGTTGGATGGCTCCGCACGCGGCGGGGTCGCCTTCGCTATCCAGTCCGAATTGAGAATCCCGATTCGGTATGTCGGTCTGGGAGAAGGGCTGGAGGACCTCCGGCCATTCGAACCCCAATTGTTCGTGCAGGGACTTCTCGAGCCTCAAGCTACTCTTTCCTGAGGGTGGCGACTGGCCGAGAGGCTCAAGCCGCCGCTCTGGGCCGTACTTTTTGCCAAGAGGAGACGTCAATCCATGGATGACTTATTCGAACGCTTGCGGGCCCAGCACGAGAGATTGCAGAACCTTCTGGTGCGCCTTTGACCTGCCTGCCAAGGAAACCGAGCTCTCCAAGCTGGAAGAGCAAGCCTCTGTCCCTTCTCTGTGGTCGGACGCCGAAAAAGCCAAACAACTGATGCAGGACATCGCGCGCCTGCGTGGGGACGTGCAGAGCTGGCGCGGGCTGGAACGCCGCCTCCTGGATGCGACCGAACTGGTCCAGCTGGGAGACGAAGGACTGCGGGCCGAGCTGGCGGCTGAGGTGGCTTCCCTGGAGGAGGAAATCGGGCGCAGAGGGCTGGGGGCGATGCTCTCGGGCAAGTACGACTCGAGCAATGCCGTGCTGGCCATCCATGCTGGAGCGGGAGGCACGGATGCTCAGGACTGGACCTCGATGCTCCAGCGCATGTATCTGCGCTGGGCGGAGATCCATCGGTATGAGGTCGAGGTCTTGGATGAGACGGAGGGAGAGGAAGCGGGAACGAAGAGCGTGACTCTCGCCGTAAACGGATTGAATGCCTACGGCTACCTGCGCGCGGAAAAAGGGGTCCACCGCCTGGTCCGGCTTTCGCCTTTCGATGCCGCCAGCCGACGGCACACCTCTTTTGCGCTGGTGGAGGTCTATCCTCAGGTAAAGGAGGCAACCGAGGTTGAGATCCCCTCGACGGACCTGAAGATTGAGACCTATCGCGCCTCCAGCGCGGGCGGTCAGAACGTGCAGAAGAACGAAACGGCGATCCGCATTACACACCTGCCGACGGGGATCGTGGTCACCTGCCAAAACGAGCGCTCGCAAACTCAGAATCGGGAGAATGCCTTGCGCGTGTTGCGGGCCCGCTTGCTGGATCTCCAGCGCGAGGAGCAAGAACGTGAACTGGCCGCGATCAAGGGGGAGCACATCAAGGCCGAATGGGGGAACCAGATTCGGTCCTACGTCCTGCACCCCTACCAGATGGTCAAAGATCATCGCACCGGGTACGAGACGAGCAACACCGCCGCCGTCCTCAATGGGGAAATCGACCCCCTGATTGAGTCGTATTTGCGCTTCGGCATCCACCCCACGGCCGCGCTTTCCGGGGCGGGCACCCTCGACAAGGAGGAGTGAAGAGGGGGATTGCGCCGGAAACAATCGGCCCGCTCCCGGAGGAGCGGGCCGCGCTTCTGAGATCGAAGCGTTTCCCCTCACCTCAAGCGTTCTCGATTCAGCGCGAAAGCAGAGCGTTTACCGCGGCCTGGAGAACGACGTCCTGACCGGGGGACAGATCGGACAGGACCGAATTGGCGTCCACCGGGACCTTCACGGTCGGCATCACCCCCGTCCCTTCGAGGAAGAGCGATCCATCCGGGTTGACGAAGCGCCCCGTGGGGATTTGTAGCGAGATCCCCTCGGGCAAGTCAACCTGCCCGCGAGCCACCTCGGCTTCTGTTCCCGCGGTAGGGTACTGACCCACGACTTGCACGCCCGGCAGCTTGCTGAGCCCGTAGGCTTCCAGTTCGCAGGCGCTGTAGCAGAACTGGTCGACCAGGACGGCCAGATGCTGGATTCGAAACTGGGTCTGGTCCGGGTAGATAATGTCCGGAGGTTCTTCCGCCTCGAACTTGCCCGTCTTTGCGCTGTAGTACTCCAGTTGTCCCTCGGTGATGTTCTGGTTGGTGAGATAACCCGCCAGCCCAAGGGGCGATCCTCCGAAGTTGACCCGCAAATCGATAACTACGTCCGACACCTGATAGTCGGCAAAAGTTTGCAGCGCATGCGTGAAGAGCCGGTAGAGCAGACTGAGATCATCGTTATTGCTGTTTATCTGGATATAGCCAATGTCCGCAGAGCCTGCTCCCGTGCTGATGATCTCATACGTCTCGGGCATCGGACCGGGTTGGTAGTTCCAATCAATCTGCGTCTTATCGAAACTGTCCGTCTCTTGAACCGCGCGCAGGGTCACCGTCTGGGGGCTCTTTCCGGGATTGGCAAACTCGACTTGGGCTGAGGTCCCCTCCGAGGCGCGCAAGAGGTATCTCGCCTGTTCGTAGCGAAGACCATAACTCGTCGAGAAGGGGCCATCGAGAGGCTGGACCTGTCCGATTGCATCCCCAATCGGTTTCCCGTTGAACTGCAGAACCTGCGCGCCGACCTGTATCCCCGCCTGGGCCGCGGGTCCTCCACTGGTCAGATACACTACGATCACCTGGCCGCTGTCCAATTCGCGGATGGCGAAGCCATAACCTGAGGAAGTGCTCTCCTGGTCTATTTGGTCGACCAAGCTGCCGGCTAGGCCGGTGTGCCCATCATGAAAAGCCAAGGTGAATTGCTTCAGGGCGAGGGCGAATTGCTTCGGATCGCGGGCTTTCTCGGCCGCCGCAACGACCGGCTCGATCTGGTTCGAGAGGGCATCCCAGTCGAGTTGCTTTCCCGGGATCGCATTGAAGGCGTACTCCGTTCGGGCGAAATCGACCGTCTGGCGAAAGGCCTCGGTGTAGGAGAGCTTCGAAAAGTCCTTAATGGCCATATCGTTCGGCTCATACAAGGTCAGGTCCGGTCTCGCCTCCTGGCTGACTTGGAATGGATTTTGGCTCAGATCCACGACGGAGTAGCCAGCCGGAATCGGGCCGACCGGATCATCCTTCGTAAACAGCTTGCCATCCGGACCGAACCCGGTGGGGAAGTACTCGCCATTGTCGGGGGACCAAACCACGAGTTTTCCACCCGTAACCTCGTCGTGGTTCTGAGGATCCGTGATCACCGAGGCCAGATAGGTTGGCCAACCCCGCGACACATCATCTCCCTCCGAATAGGGCCCCCCCGTGAGGTTGCCCCAGTAGGCAGCGGCCCACACCTCCACTCCCTGCCCCTGGCGGACTCCCTGACTGACGTTGACGAGGGTCCCTAAGGGCCGCTCGGGTAGCTCGAGGTGATAGGTTCCGTGCTTGGCGCTCTCGTCGATTTGGAGGAAGCCCAGGACTTGCGAGTCTACAGGGATTTCCCACTCTTGGTTGCGCGTCACGAACCCGTACATGTCGACCAGAGCGACTTCGTGCTCGACATAGTATGTCGTGAGGATGTCATTGGTGTAATTGAAGCTGCCCGTAATCTCGAGGGGCTGGGAGCCCTGAGCTGTGGAGGCAGGAAGATTGGCCAGGGAGGGGGTCGGATTCACGGGAGAAGACAACAACGAGGTCTGGCAGGCCAAGGTCAGCGCGCCCACGGCCACGACGATGAAGCTGGGCCATTTGAGATTCTTTTTCATCGACCCTCCTTAGGTCGTTCCGGGAACCATTGACCGAGGGCGAAGGGGGTCCCGCCTCTTGCAAGGGCCCGCCGCAGATTCTCTGATTCCAGCCGTTCCGCGCGAAAGCTCCCCTACGAGCTGCGGCTGAGGACTGCTCTCTCTCTTAGATTGATTATCCCGATGCTTCCCACAATCAGCGCCGCCCCGCCCAGGAGCCTCCAGTCCGCCTTCTCGTGAAGAAAGAGGATGCCCAGCACGAGACCGACGACGGGAAAAACATACGTTACTACCGTAGCCCTCGTTGGGCCCCAGGCGTGAATGAGGTAGTAGTACAGAAGATAGGCCAGGCACGAACCCAGAAGGCCGAGCCAAGCCAGGGCGAGCCAAGTGATCGGTAACGAAGGCAGGCGCACAGGAGCCTCGACGGCAGGGAGGAGCAACGACACGACCGCATCCGCAGCAACCAAGGGAAGGAAGGCATGGACGATCGGAGAAACCCCGTGAAAGCGAGAACGTGCGAAGACGGCGCTCCCCGCATAGAAGAGGGCTGCCAGGAGAACAGCGCCCTGGGCGGGCAGGGAGCTCCCCAGGCGCGTGGCCCCTAGGTCCCGGCTCAGAAGCACGACAATCCCGGCGAAGCCAACGACCAAACCTGCGACCCGCGCCACCGTGATGCGATCGTCGCGGAGGAAGAGATGAGCAATGACGATCGTGAAAAGGGGTGTGGAGCCGTTGAGAATAGCGGCCAGAGCAGACGGAATGCGTGTCTCGCCCCAGGAAATAAGCACGAAGGGAATCGCCGTGTTGACGATGCCCAGGAGCGCCAACAGCATCCAGGTGCGTGCGTCGCGAGGGAGGGGGGGTCTCATCCACAGCATCACGATGGCTAGACCGAGCACACCAAAGAGAAGCCGAAAGCTTACCAGGGTAACAGGTCCGATCTCCTGGACGGCGATCCGTATCCAGAGGAAGGAGCTGCCCCAAATCAGGCCAAGAAGCCAGAAGGCTCCCCATTGCTTCATACGCCTTATCCGCCCTCTCTCACCAGCTCAACTCAGGGAAGGCCGCGCGCTCGCGTGAGGATCAGTCGTGGAACCGCTGGCCTGCTCAAGCGGAGTGCGACCCAAGAGATGCCCGCTTGGTTGCGGGAGGGTTCCTGTGGAAGGGCTCCCGGGCCGCGGGGAAAACGGCACCTTCCAGCTGGAGCAGTCGCCGCTTCAGGTCGACCCCGCCTGGCGCGCTGTACCCGCCCAGGGATCCGCCCGCCCCCAAGACACGGTGGCAAGGGATGACGAGGGGCACGGGATTGGATCCCATCGCCTGGCCGACGGCCCGAGCCGCGCCCGGGTGCCCAGCCTGATCCGCGATTTCACCGTAGGTTTTGGTCTGTCCGTAGGAAATCCGAGAAGTCGCCTTCAATACCCGTCTCTGAAACGGCGACATCCTGCGCCAGTCGATAGGCAAGGTGAACCTCCTCCGATGGCCTGCCAGGTATTCCCGCAACTGGCGGGCATAGGGTCGGACCGCTCCCCGATCTCTGCGTGGGGTCAGTTGGCCAGGGCGCTTCACGAGGTCGAGGAATCTGCGCAGGGACCCTCCCAGCCCGATGGAGACGAGCCCGCTTTGGGAGACCGCCACGTGTAGGCGACCCATTCGGGTGGTGAGGCTGTCAAAAACCAGGTCGTTCGGGGGCTCCATCTTCCCTCCAGGTCCTGATTCAATATCGAATTGCCTCATGGATAATTGTTGCCGAAACGCGGCCATTATAAATCCAGCGAACGCACATGCTATAATGGCTCCGCAATTCCTCGAACTGGAGCTTTGCTTGCTTCTCCATCTTTCTGTGGAACAAACGATCTGGCTCGCCACCGGATTGCTCCTGGTGGGAGCCCTTCTGGCTCTGCTCGCAGGGTTCAGAAGCCTCCGGCGAGCGCCGCGCCAGCCTTTCTACCTTCTGCGGCGTGAGGCCTTCCAGGCTGGATGGCGGCTGATTGCCCTGGCCGCCGGGTTTGCAGGCCTGGCTGGGATTGTCCGGGCCTTCGGCGTTCCGACCGCCTTTCACTATGTGGTCGCCACGCCCACGATTACGGAAACGCCCACGCTCACGCTCACCCCCACGCTCACGCTCACGCCCACGATCACGCTCACGCCGGCTAACACCCGTCCTCCCACGATTACCCTCACCCCCGGGCCGACCTACACACTCCCCCCGACCCCCACGCCCCATCTTCCTCCTTCGATTGCGCAGACCTTTTCGGCCCTGGTGACGCCGCGGCCGGACGCCGCGTTTAGCCCAGTCACGGTGGCGAAGTATTTCACCGCTGACTATCGGGCCTTCGGTGCAAGTGATGTCTTCTTGAATCCGGTCAGCCACATCTACGGTTTCTTCTCCTACGACCACATGAACGCCGGGGTGCAGTGGACGGCAGTCTGGTATCGGGACCAGGTGGTGGTGTACTCCGAGAGTCATCCCTGGGACGCCGGAGTGGGAGGTTACGGATTCACCGACTGGAACGTGGCCCCTGGATACTTTCTGCCCGGCAACTACGAGATTCAGATCTTCGTGGGGACCGAATGGAAATCCACTGGGCGGTTCACGGTGGTGGGCAATCCTCCGACGAACACGCCTACTCCCACCCCCACCTTCACAGCCACGCCTTCGGCGACCCCCACCCTCCCGCTTCCGCGAATGCCCACCCGCACGCCGGTGCCGTCCGAGACGCGCATGCCGACCGCAACGGAATGGACTCCCCCTCCGACCTCCACGGCCATACCGATGACCCCTGTTCCGACGGACACCCGCTGGCCGACAGCAACGGAGTCACGCTAGCCGAACTTTCCCCATTCGGGGTCAAGAATCAAGAAAGTGCCGAGAAACCCCTATGTTTTTCGGAAAGGTCTGCACCATGGGACTTGACCTGGGCGCTTGTGATTTCCGGTGGTGGCTGCGCTGGGAG
>Ga0208192_1000107_pt1 | contig 88115 bp, 78 predicted proteins | sample June2015DPH_13_1_2_FD_184711 | JGI IMG/M metagenome (GOLD analysis project Ga0208192, IMG submission 184711) | Peatland microbial communities from SPRUCE experiment site at the Marcell Experimental Forest, Minnesota, USA - June2015DPH_13_150... | ecosystem: Environmental > Terrestrial > Soil >... | reverse complement strand
CGCCCCATGTCCAGCTTCACCAACCCGGCGAGCTGCGACCGCATCGTCTTCGGCGTCATCAGTCACTTGAACCGCTCCTGGGAGAGAAAACCCCTCAAGGAATTTACACAAAATGCTTGACGCTACCTCGCTCAACCTTGGATTGACAGCCCTTGCTAGGACTGGGTATATTGACTGAAGAGTGATGACCACCCGGATCTTAACACCCTCGAATCAGATTACCCTTCTGCGGCTAGTGTTTGTCCCCGTGTTCGCGATCTTGGTCCTGGACCAAAGCTATCGCGCAGCGCTTGCGGTGTTGACGGCAGCCGCGATCTCCGATGTTCTGGACGGCACCGTAGCTCGCCTGTTGAAGCAGGTAAGCCCGCTGGGGGTGGCGCTCGATCCGGTTGCCGACAAGATTCTCATGACGACCGCCTACCTGACGCTGGCGTTTCGCGACGCCCTGCCCTGGTGGCTCACGATCCTGGTGCTGAGCCGGGACGTGGCCATCATTCTGACCGCGCTTCTGATCAGCCTCGTGGCCGGGTATCGCCCCTTCTATCCCACCTCTCTGGGGAAAGCTTCCACGGTGGCGCAGGTGGTAACGGTTTTCGCGGCGGTCAGTCACCAGGCGCACGTTCCTCATATCTCGGCAGAACTGGTCACGCTCTTCGTTTACCTTGCTGCTGCACTCACGCTGGCTTCCGGCATTCACTATTTGATTGTCGGACGCCAGCGCTATGGGCGCCCCGAGGTCGAGGCTCCCGATGAATCCGAGCACAACTAGCCCGGGAATTCGTAAGGCGCCTTCCGTAGTCGCGTAACTGACTCATGTGAAATGAGCTGGTAAAAGCCGATGCATTCTCGAGATCTATTCAGGTAGTCAATCGATTGCGCGAGATTGCCGTAATTTCGAAGGCATCCATCGACTTCACTTTGGCCCGGCCACCCTTTGCGAAGATTCCAACTCCCAAGCTGTCCTCCCGCGTGGGATAGATCCTTCCTGTCAAACATGCCCGGCCATTGGCGAAAACCTCGACAGCAGAGCCATCTACAAAAACTGTAAACCGCAAAAGTTCGCCGGACCGAAGTTTCAACGGACCCTTATGAACCCCACGGTTAGCGTCTGGGCTCAAGCTAGAGCGTCCTGTGTCGAGGACGACGTTCCGACTCACGGCATCGTACGCCATGGTCGTTTCTTCAGCCGAGTCCGGGGACCGGCGGAAACTGATTCCGACCTCTTTCGCGTCACCTGCATCCATCTCCAAACGAATCTCCAGGGAATCCCCTGTGACTTCGGTGACTGGGACGAAACTTGAAAGTTCGCTTGTTGTGATCCTATGATGACTGCCACGCAGGATTGCCAATTCGGGAAGCGGCTCCATACGGAGCGTGCCCTTGGCATCGATGGATAACACGCGGGGCAGAGACATGACCCCTGCCCAACCCGCTCGGCGTTGAGCAGTATCGTTCCGTCCTTCCCCGATCCATCCCCACAGGATTCTCCGCCCTCGGCTGTCCACAAAGCTTTTGGCCGCATAATAAAGGCCGCTGCCATCGACCAATCCGGAAGATTCACGCTGGAACCTCCGGTCGGAATAGTGACCTGTCACGTAGTAAACCCGGCCCTGCGTCGAAACCAGCAGCATATGCTTCTGACCCAGCGGGAAAAAGTCCGGGCACTCCCACATGTCGCCGGCGGCTACAGGATCGTATCGGTCTGAGTGTGCAGCACCATTTCTCTCGAAGGGAGGGGCGGCAAACAAGGTGTGCAGGTAATCCCAATGCGTTAGATCCTTTGAACCATAAAGAAGGACGGCCCCTCCTTGGCCCTTGAAGCCGGACCCGACCGTCATCAGCCACAAGTCAAGCTCCCTCCAGATTGTGGGATCCCGGAAACCAGTCACCTGTAGACCCTCCGGCGGAGAACTGATAACTGGATTCCCCCCAAGCTTCTTCCAAGTGATCATCTGGTCGTCACTGGTGGCAAGGCATTGCACTTCCGGCGAGACGCCCGTGTAAACCAATATCGGGGTACCGTCGTTTATGAAGGCGGAGCCGCTAAAACATCCGTCCTTGTCCGGACCTCCTGGCGTAGGAGCCAAGGCCACCGGCAGATGTTCCCAGTGCACGATATCTTTACTGCGCGCATGGCCCCAGTGCATGTCACCCCAGTAGGCACCGTTCGGGTTATGCTGGTAAAAGAGGTGGTAATAGCCTTTCCAATAGATTGGGCCGTTGGGATCGTTCATCCAATTCGCCGGGGGCAGAAAGTGGAATTGAGGCCGCAAGGGGTCCGTGGCCAGGCGTCCGGGCGATGAATTGTTTTCTCGTGCCAATTCTGCCGCTAGTCGGTCGCCACACATCAGGAGCGAAGCCGCTCCCCATCCTGACTGAATCATGAATTGTCGACGAGCAATCATGGTGAACAGCTCCTCCATCGCAAGTTGCTTTCTGAAACGTCTCCTATGGAAGAATATGTAGCGCCCCGATTTATCGGGGCGGCCTTTCAACCGCGCCGTGGCTTTGGCGGCGCAGCCAAGCGGGATTCAAATTACCATGTTTGTCGCGCGACCCATGAGAATTCGGATTACTTAGTTTGCCGCGCGGCAAAGTCCCGCGCCGCTGGAAAAGCCGCAGGGCCGGGCCACGGGCCCTGCGCTACAAGGGTCGCCCCGGCAAATCGCATTCCCCGCCGCGGCCGTGCTGGATTCCCGCTGGAGCCTGCCCCGATTGCGTCGGGGCGGGAATGACGGCAGTACGGGCGTCGCAGGCGTCGCCGCTTCTCGGCTACAACCGTCTCAGGGCCAGGCCTTTCGTTGTCACCCCCGCGCGGGCGGGGGTCCACCCTCTCGTCCAAAGGGGCGAGGGCTGGCCGTCCGACCCCCTCCCCCGTCCCGACAAGTCGGGACACCCTCTCCCCCAAGGGGGCGAGGGTTGGAGCGAGGCGAATGGAATCCAGGAGGCAGAAGCCGGAAAGACAGGGACTCGGTGTTCGGGGCTCGCGGAAGAACAGGGAACGGGCATCGCAAACCAGGCCGGTACAGGTTTCGGCGGTTGCGTCGGCGGTTTCATCCCCGAAAGCAATCTGGTACAATCCCGCCGCATTCAGGGCTGTGTTTAGCTCACCTTTGGAGGTTGGCGATGAAGCGTCTGCGATGGCTTGCGATCCTTTCTCTGGTTCTGATTCCGGGTTTGGCGCGCGCGGAAGACCTTTTCACCCTCAAGCAAGTGGTGCCGGGGGTATACGCAGCGGTGGCGAAGGAGCAATACAAAGTGAACTGCAACGCCGCGGTGATTCTGCTGGATGAGAGCGTGCTCGTCGTGGACACGCATTCCAAGCCCTCGGCGGCGCGCGCGCTGATCGCGCAAATCAAGGCAGTCACCGACAAGCCGGTGCGTTACGTAGTCGATACGCACTTCCACTGGGATCACTATCAGGGCAACCAAGCGTACGTGGGCGTATGGCCCGCGGGCGTCGAGATCATTTCGTCGGAAGTCACGCGCGAGGGCATTGAGCAACGGGGCATTCCGCGCGTGAAGCGCCAGCTCCTCGACTCCCCCAAGGACATCGCCAAGCTCCAATCGGACCTCGCCGCCGCGACTGACCCCGCCGAGAAGGCGAAGATCCAGGAGAACCTTCGCCAAGCCCAGGACTACCTCGCGGAGCTCCAGAACATGCAAGTGACGTTGCCCACACTGACGTTCGATCGCAGCGTCATCTTGCACCAGAAGACCCGCACCGTGGAAATCCTCTGGCTCGGCAAAGCGCACACCGACGGCGACATAGTCGTCTACCTGCCCAAAGAGAAGTTCATCGCCACCGGCGACATGCTGCAGGGCTGGGTGCCCTACATGGGCGACGGCTACCCTTACGACTGGATTCAGACGCTCGCGAACGCCGAGAAGCTCGACTTCGAGTGGGCCCTCGGCGGTCACGGCGACGTGATGCAGGGCAAGGGCACGTTCGAGCTGTGGAGGGCTTACCTGCGCGACCTGATGGAGGCCACCGGCGACGCCTATGCCCAGGGCGCCACGCAAGCTGAGGCCCGCAAGGTGGTCGCGGCGAAGCTCCTGCCCAAGTACGCCGACCGCTTCCCGCCCGGCATGCTGGCGCACGATATCCCGGGCAACATCGACAAGGCCTACCGGGTCGTCAGCGGCAGCCAGGAGTAGCGAAGCCGGCTTCGTTGTGGGGGGATTGTTTCCCAGGTTGCAGGGCTCGGGACAGGTAGACCGGCGTTACACCCCAGGGCTTTACACAGACTGTGAGGCCCCCGTTCCAGAGGTGGAAACGCTCGACTGACTCACACGAAGTTTTTATCCAAAGACCTCTAGTCCCGTGCCCGCCTGGTTAGGTTCTTTTTGGGACCGTTCGCAGTCAACCAAAGCGCCATGTGGGCAGTGCGGGTTTGGGACTTCTTTAGGCGGTCACGGGACTAGCGTGGCCGGATGTCGCTGCGCTTGAAATCCGTGCGCTCCACGTTGGGGTCGCGGTTGGGATCGTAGTTCGGGTCGTTGGTGTAGATGGCCTCGCCGTGGCCGTTCTGCCACCGGTTGGAGTACTGGTTCGTTCCGGTCTCCACTTCCTTCGTGTAGGGGTTTCAGCCTTGTGCCGCGCTCGTCACGCTTCACCTAGAAATCCACCTTGGCGCCGATGGTGTTGACCGCGCCGTTCATTGTCATTGGGTTGATGCGCAGGATGCCGCCCGCCATCTTACCCTCTCCGCTCACCGGGTTCAACCCTGGGTGGAGCAAGTAACGCCGACCTCACTTACCCAGGGTCTGCGCCTTTTGTATGAGCGAGGTGCGGACCTGGGGCAACGGACGCCCTACCACCTACGATCTCGTGAATTGTCCAAATTGAGGAAACCAGACACTGAGCCAATTGGTCTGGCGCGTTTTCTTGCTTGCTGCGAAAAAGCTCTTTTAGCAGGTTGCGGAAAAACGTGTAGCGGCGACGGAACCTGTCCCGATTTCATCGGGACGTCGCCAAACTGGCGGTGAAAACACAGGACATTTGGCGATGTGAAAACCTGTCCCGATGTTCTGAAGCTGTGAAAATATCGAAATAGGCCATGGCACCGACACGATTATTCAACAACTTACATTGTGCAAAACTGCGCGGCCATCAATATTTTCACAGCTTCTCTTGATCGGGATCGCCGCTACCTCGTCGGGGGCGAGTTTTTCCGCAACCTGGTAGAATGCTGCGAGGAACAGAAATTGCTGCCGCATGTTCCTACCATGTGAAAAAATCCTGGAGGGAGTGACATCATGTCCTATCCAAAACCCAGCCGGCGTGCCTGGGCGGAACCCTGGAAGATCAAGATGGTCGAACCGATTCGCATGACCACCCCCGCCCAGCGCGAGCGCTTTATGGCCGAAGCGGGCTACAACACCTTCCTGCTGCGCTCCGCGGACGTGTACATCGACCTGCTCACCGACAGCGGCACCAACGCCATGAGCGACCGCCAGTGGGCGGGCCTGATGCTGGGTGATGAAGCTTATGCGGGCAGCCAGAACTTCTATAATTTGTGGGAGGCTGTAACTCAGTATTATGGATATAAATATCTCGTTCCCGCGCATCAGGGGCGCGGCGCGGAGCACATCCTCTCGCAAATCATGATTCACCCGGGCGACATCATCCCCGGCAACATGTACTTCACCACCACGCGCTTGCATCAGGAACTCGCTGGGGGCACGTTCGTCGATGTGATTATCGATGAAGCGCACGACCCCGCGAACCCGCACCCTTTCAAGGGCAACGTCGATCTCGCGAAGCTCCGGCGCGTCATCAACGAAGCCGGCGCGCGCAAGATTCCCTACGTGTCGATCGCGGGCACGGTCAACATGGCGGGCGGCCAGCCGCAGTCCATGGAGAACCTACGCGCCGTCCGCGAGCTGTGCAAGCGGTCTGAAATTCCTGTGGTGCTCGACGCCACGCGCGCGGTCGAGAACGCCTACTTCATCCAGCAGCGCGAGCCGGGGTATCAGGCGAAGAAAGTGGCCGAGATCCTCAAGGAGTATTGCTCGTATTCCGACACCTGCACGATGAGCGCCAAGAAAGACGCGCTCGTCAACATCGGCGGCTGGCTGGCGACGAACGACGAAGGCTTGTACGAGGAGGCTCGCAACTTGGTGGTGGTCTACGAAGGCCTGCACACTTACGGAGGCTTGGCCGGCCGCGACATGGAAGCGATGGCGCGCGGCATCGTGGAAAGCGTCGACGACGACCACATCCGCACGCGCATCGGCCAGGTAGAATACCTCGGCAATCACCTGCTCGACTGGAGCATCCCCATCGTCAAGCCGATCGGTGGCCACGCGGTTTTCCTGGACGCCAAGGCGTTCTACCCGCACATCCCGCAGGCGCAGTTCCCGGCGCAGGCGCTCACCTGTTACGTTTACGCCGACTCTGGAGTGCGCACCATGGAGCGCGGCGCCGTCTCCGCCGGACGCGACCCCAAGACGGGCGAGGAACGCTTTCCCAGCCTCGAGTTGGTGCGCGTTACGATCCCGCGCCGCGTCTACACGCAAGCGCACATGGACGTCGTGGCGGAATCGATCCTGGAAGTCTACGAACACCGCGACCGGGCACGCGGCCTGAAGATGATCTATGAGCCGAAATACCTGCGCTTCTTCCAGGCGCGGTTTGAGCCGGCAACGTAAGCCGCCCCCCCGTGCGCCAGCAATTCGGCGGTACTCAACTGCTCGCTGCAGAATGCCATGATGAGCGCCGGGTATGGGCAGGAACAAAGAAATCCGAAAGAAGATCGAAGGGCATCGGCGCGTGATTCGGGAGCGTCGCGGCACTGACCCAGGCTCAATAACTTCTTCCGGCGCGCGCATTCGCCGGGTTAACATTCCCTCCATGGGCCTGGCGAGCACCATCAAGCAGCGCGCCATCGAGGTCGGCTTCGACCTGGCGGGGACTGCACCGCCCTCGGCCCTCCAAGATCTGGAGTTTCTGCCGCGGTGGATCAGGAAGGGATATGGCGGGGAAATGCATTACCTTGCTGATCCCAGACGTGAAGACCCGCGTAAAGTCCTGCCCTCGGTGCAATCCGTAATCTGCGTCGGACTCGTCTACAATACGCCCCACCCTTATTCCGCAGACGTTTGTGGTTGCAGCGAGAGCGAAGGGAATTCGACCGTTCATCACGCAGGGATACAAGAAGTGCGCTCGCGAGCCTGGGTTTCACGTTACGCCTGGGGAACAGACTATCACCACGTGATGCGCGGGAAGCTCGAACAACTGCGTGCGACGATCGAGAAACTTGCCCCCCGCGTTGAGACGCGAGTCTACGTGGATACGGGCCCCATTGTGGAACGCGCTTTCACGCGTCTTTCGGGCATTGGATGGATGGGCAAAAACACGTGCCTCATCAATGAGCGCAAAGGGTCATGGTTTTTCCTGGGTGTGATTCTGACCAACCTCGAATTGGAACCGGATCTTCCCGCGCCGGACCGATGCGGTTCCTGCACGCGCTGCCTGGAAGCCTGTCCGACGGGAGCGCTGGTTGAGCCCTACGTGATGGACGCTTCGCGTTGCATTGCCTATTTCAACATCGAGCTTAAAGGCGCCATCCCGGAGCAATTCCGGAAGGCGATCGGCAGCAATGTCTTCGGTTGCGACATCTGCCAGGACGTTTGTCCCTGGAATAGCCGTCCGTTGTCCGCGGTCAGTGGTCCGTCGTACAACGACGACGCGCGCGATGAGTTATCTGGCGCCGGCTCTGGGCAGAGACGTGCGGCGACAACGAGCCTTCCCGAGTTCCAGCCCATGCAGGTTGAGGTCAAATCGCACCAGCCGCTGCGGCAACGGACGACGGACGACGGACCAGCCTCTCATCTCCCGGCCACGGCCGCGTTTTCGCTTTTCAATCCGCTCCTGGAGTCACTCGCCTCGCTCGCCAACGAGGATTTTCGCCGGGTCTTCGCGCGGTCACCGATCAAGCGCATCAAGTATCGAGGCTGGCTGCGCAATCTTTGCGTGGCGATGGGGAATTCCCGCGACCCCCGCTTCCTTCCCTGGCTGGAAGCCGCCGTACAACATCCGGATCCGGTTGTGCGGGAACATGCGACGTGGGCGCTGCGCCGCCTTCGATCGGAGGAAAAGTTACGCTGACCCAACTTGGCGTGAGGTTGCTGGGTGCGTCCATTGCTGCACGGTTTCCTGGACGAACGCCTCGAAGCGGCGCGGCGCATGCTTCAGGATCTTCGCCTGCTGAGTGTAATCGTCCCGGGACGCAATCAGGCCGTACTTCTGGAAGGATTCGTACATCAGGCGGAAGTCTTCCGCCTGTTTCAAGGGCAACATCGTTTTCGCTTGCGCGAACCAAGCGTTGAGGTCGTCGCCACCGTAGCGGATCGTGCGCCCCAGGTGCTTGCTGTAGATCGCTGCCGTCTGCTCCCCGGTGAGCGTGTCCGGGCCCACCAAGGGGTAGGCGCCTTCGTGTCCCTGCTCCCTCAGGGCCGTGACGGCCGCGTCAGCGATGTCGCGAACGTCGACGCGGCTCAGGCCTTTGCTCCCAAACGGCTGCGGGTATACGCCATACTGCAGAATCGCGGCCCGAAACCAGGAGTCGTTCTGAAAGAAATTGTTCGGCTGAAGGATGGTGTAGACCATGCCGGATTCCTTAATCGCCTTCTCGATGGGGAGCTTGGCCCCAAAGTGCGGGATTTCCGGAAACCTCTGGACATTGTGGATAGAAAGGAACACGATTCGCTTCACGCCTGCGGATTTCGCGGCGGCGACGCCCGCCAAGCCCTGCTCGGCCTCGTCCTCACTCCAGGCGGTGAGCAAAAAGACGGAATCGATTCCCTCGAAGGCTTTGGGAAGACTGCGTGGGTCGCGCAGATCTCCAACGACTCCTGCGACTCCGCCGGGAAGCGCTTTTGACTTTTCTGCGGAGCGAGTCAAGACCGTCACTTTCTCCCCGTGCGCGATGAGTCCTTGAACGACCTGGCTGCCCACCGTCCCCGTACCACCCGCAACCAAGGTTTTCATGGTTCACCCCTGAACGGAATGCTCGCCGATTTGCCCCGCGCACATTGGCGAGGCTTCACCTGGAACCGACGATCTCCCAGGGTCCCGCGCTGCGGGACCGGAAGCGCGGGACTCCCACCTTGCCGTTGAACGAAGTTCTCAACCTCAAGATTTTTGACCGGACCCCGCGCTTCGATAACATTCACTTCCGAGAAATACCGGAGCCACCTCGCGGTGACTTACTTCGCAGAGTGGAAGCGCTTTTCGATCTCAACCCAATTCACAACATTCCACCATGCGCCGACGTACTCATTCCGCCGATTCTGGTACTTGAGGTAGTAGGCGTGCTCCCAGACGTCGATTCCCAACACCGGGTATTTACCTTCCATCACCGGGCTGTCCTGGTTGGCGGTCGAGTAGATGTCGAGCTTGCTGTTGAGAACGACGAGCCACGCCCATCCTGAGCCGAAACGGCCCATGGCGGCTTCCGTGAGCTTGGCTTTGAATTGATCAATACTCCCAAAGGTGCTCTTGATGGCCTCGGCGAGCTTGCCGCTCGGCTGGCCGCCGGCCTTCGGTCCCATGATCTGCCAGAACATGGAGTGATTGATGTGGCCGCCGGCGTTGTTGCGGACAGCCGTCCGGATGTTCTCCGGAACAACCGCACAGTTATTCGCCAGCAGTTCTTCCAGGCTCTTGTTGGTCAGGTTGGGTGCGGACTCGAGCGCCTTGTTTAGATTGGTCACATAGGCGTTGTGGTGTTTGCCGTGGTGGATTTCCATCGTCATTTTATCGATGGAGGGCTCCAGCGCATCAAACGCATACGGCAATGCAGGAAGAGAGAACGGCATAGCAGCTCCTTTCGTTCTGAAGGTTTCGAAGGCGCGGCACGGGCTCCCGGTGTTAAAGAGAAACCACCGCCCGCCGGCGGCAACGCCTTCTGCACAGTTGAGAATGTCTGTCAAAACAGCCCGAACAGTGGAGTACTTAAGTATCCAGATTAACCCATGTTGACCGACCTGTCAAATATCGCAGCGTGAGCAAAGCGGCGGCTATGCTATATTCCGAGTTTGGGCCGTCAAGCGTTCAAAACCGTTTCCCGTGGCGGCTTGGCGTGGCTCGAGGCTTTGCGCCTCAGCAAGGTGCCGTGGCTCGTCCACGCGTTCAGCACGCGCCGGGGCGGTCGAAGCCGCTCCCCTTGCGCAGGCCTCAACCTGGGGTTTAGCGGATGGGACCGGCGTGAGCTCGTGGAGCTGAATCGCCGGCGCTTTCTCAGACAACTTGACGCAGCGGGTTTTGTGGTTGCGTCGCTGCGGCAAATCCATTCCTCTCATGCCTTTATGCTGGCTCGTGACGGGGCGGGCCAGCTCTGTTACCAGCCGTCCGGCACTGCGCTCACTGAGCAAGCCACAACAAGCCCGCCCGCGGGAGACGGGCTGATGACCGCAGAAGCAGGCATCTTGCTGACGGTCCGAATCGCCGATTGCCTGCCGGTGCTGCTGGTGGACCCCAAGAGGCGGGTGGTGGCCGCGGTGCATGCGGGCTGGCGCGGCGCGTTGGCGCGCGTGATCGAGAAAGCCGTGGGAGATATGCGCCGCGTCTTCGGGTCCGATCCCCGGCAACTGCTGGCGGCGCTGGGGCCGTCGATCCGCGCCTGCTGCTACGAAGTGGGAGAAGAGGTTGTCGAAGCCTTCCACGGACAATTCGCGCGCGCCGATCGGTTCTTCCGAACGCCACCCCACCGCCCCGAGGTGGCCACGGACCGCCGTTCGACTCTTTTCCTGAGCGCTTGCCCGGCCGGGCACGCTCCCGAGCAGGTTCCTGCAGCGCACCTCGATCTGGTCGCGGTCGCGCTCGATCAGCTCGCGAGCGCAGGAGTCAAGCTTTCAAATGCTTTGATCGCCGACTACTGCACGGCCTGCCGCATGGATCTCTTCTTTTCGCATCGCAAGGAAGGCGAGCGCACCGGACGGCAGATGGCCGTCGTGGGAATTCGACCGGGCAAAGGGGGTTGAAAGCAAACCCGCCAAGCTACGGCGCGGGGGCAGGAAGAGCGCTCGGGTGCAAGCCTTCGAGGCTGAGCTGCCCGCAGGCGGCACGGATGTCCTGGCCTCGGGAGATTCGGATGAACGCCGGGATGCGGCGGGCAGTGAGGATCTGTTGGAAGGCCAGCACGCGCTCGAAGGGAGGAGAGCGATAGGGAAGCTCGGGGCCGGAATTGTAGGGAATCAGGTTAACCTTGGCGCGCAGGCCCCGCAGGAGGTCCGCAACGCGGCGCGCGTCGTCGTCAGAATCATTGAACCCTTCCAGCAACACGTATTCGAAAGTCAGACGCTCCCACGGGCGCAAGGGGTAGGCGCGGCAGACGCGCAGGAGTTCGGCCAGCGGGTACTTCTTGTTAATGGGCATCAGGGCGCTGCGTTGCTCCTCGCTGGAGGCGTTGAGCGAAAGCGCCAGCTTGGGACGCATCGGCTCGCGCGCCAGCTCCTCGATGCGCGGGGTGATGCCGACGGTCGAAACCGTGATGCGCCGGAGCGCGACACCCACACCCTTTGAATCGGCGAGGATTTTTACGGCCTTCAGGACCTGAGGCAGGTTCAGCAAGGGCTCACCCATTCCCATGAAAACCAAGTTGAGCCGGGCCGTGCGCGCGAGGCTCTGCGCAGCGGTTACGGCCAGCACTTGGCCGATGATCTCGCCCGCCGTGAGGTTCCGTTTCGCGCCGAGAAGTGCGGTGAAACAAAAGCGGCAATCCAGCGCGCAGCCGACCTGGCTCGACAGGCAGAGAGTCGTACGGTTTCCCTCCGGCATAGAGACGGTTTCAATGGAATTCCCGTCCCCCAGGCGGAACAGGTAGCGGACGGAGCCATCGTGCGAACGGAATTCGCGCTGAACTTCCGGGTAGGTGATCTGATGAAGAGAGGATAGCGATTCGCGGAATTCCCGGTTGAGGTCGGTGAGCCCGGCAAAGTCTCGAACGCGTCGGGCGTAGATACCGTGGTAGAGCTGCCGACCCCGATATCGAGGTTGGCCATAACTCACCGCGAAATCCTCCAGCTCCGCAAGGTTGAGCCCGAGAAGATTGCCACTCTGCTTCACAGAATCCATTTCATGCCCGTTTCTTTCCATGTTAACACTGCGGTACAGGGGCTTCAAGATATCCGCGTGTGTCCGGGGAACACGCGGCAGCAAACCGCACAGCAGAGATTTCTGGCCAACCCGTGGAATTTGTGCGCAGAAAAATATTGACAGACGAGGGGCATTCCTCTAGGATGATTTGCGACAATTGAATATTTGATTCAGTAACCCTGAATCTCATCTAGAGTGGCCGAGGGACGGGCCCAGTGACGCCACGACAACCGCCCGCCAGTCAGAATGGCGGGGCAGGTGCCAATTCCCACCCGGTATGGGGGAGATGAGAGGGGGCCGCTAGGTCTTCAAAGAGCCTCTTCCCACCCGGAAGAGGTTTTCTAGTTTCTGCCTCTTCCCGAAAGCTTCATTCTTCTCCCCCTGACATTCCCGGGCCACTCAGGTGACGACCGGAGGACTTGTGAGTTATGTGATTCACCTGAAGTGCCGGGAATGTGAGCGAACGAATCCGCTCGATCCCATCGCTGCCTGCGAGGAGTGTTGGGCGCCGCTGGAAGTTGTCTATGACTACGGCAGGCTAAGGGCGGACCTGCGGCGCGAAGACCTCGCCTCGCGTCCTCCCAACATGTGGCGTTATCGGGAATTGCTGCCGGTCGCGCGCGAGCCCTGGGTGGGCCACCAGACGGGATTCACGCCGCTCCTGGCCGCGCCGCGTCTGGCCGCGGCGCTGGGAGCACGCGAAGTCTACGTGAAGAATGATGCCGTCAACCACCCTACGCTCTCCTTCAAGGACCGCGTGGTGGCTGTGGCACTCTCGAAGGCACACGAGTTCGGATTCGACACGGTAGGATGCTCCTCCACGGGGAACCTGGGGAATGCCGTCGCGGCGCAGGCTGCGGCCGGCGGTTTCAAGACCTTCATCTTTGTTCCCGCCGAGCTCGAGCCGGAGAAAATCATCGCCACGCAGGTTTACGGCGCAACGCTCGTGAAGGTGCAGGGCAACTATGATCAGGTGAACCGGCTGTGCGCGGAGATCGCGCTGAAGCATTCCTGGGGCATCGTCAACGTGAACCTGCGCTCCTACTACTCCGAAGGATCGAAGACCCTAGGATACGAAATCGCTGAGCAGTTCGGCTGGCGGCTGCCGCAGAACATCGTGATCCCCATGGCGGGTGGTTCGCTCATCACCAAGGTCAACAAGGCTTTTGAAGAACTGAAAAAACTCGCCTGGGTTGAGCCGATTCGAACCCGATTTTTTGGCGCGCAGGCGACGGGCTGCTCGCCGATTACCACCGCGGCCAAACACGGGACGCTGGAGATTGAGCCCCAGAAACCTCGTACGATCGCCAAGTCACTGGCCATCGGCAACCCGGCGGACGGCATTTTTGCCGTGAAGACCATTCTCGCGAGCGGCGGAGCGGGCGAGGATGTGGAAGACCAGGAAATCGTCGACGGCATCTGCCTGCTCGCCGAAACCGAGGGCATTTTCACGGAAACCGCCGGCGGCGTGACGGTGGCCGTAGCACGCAAGCTGATCCGCCAGGGCCGCCTGAATCCCGAGGAGTCCATCGTGCTGGCGATCACCGGCAACGGGCTGAAGACCCTGGGCGCGCTGCAAGGGCGGCTGGGGGAGAGCGCGCTCATCCGGCCCAAGGTGGAGGACTTTGAGGAGCGGTTTCTGAGTCCGGCGGCGGCTGGCGTCGCCTGAGGTGCCGTGGGCGAGTGTGCCCTGCGAAAGCAAAGTTCTGGTTATTCAAGCACGACCTTTCTGCCCTGGGGGCGGGCAAAACGAACGCGCACGATGCAATCTGGAATTATCACTACGATCTCACTCAGGAGGGTACTTTGGAAAGGAAACTTGGTTTTGACTCGATCGCACTGCACGGCGGGCAGAAACCGGATGCTTCAACCGGGGCGCGCGCCGTCCCCATTTACCAGACGACGTCCTTTGTGTTCAAAGACACAACCCATGCCGCTAACCTTTTCGGCCTTAAGGAATTCGGCAATATCTACACGCGAATTATGAACCCAACCTGGGACGTGCTGGAGCAGCGCGTCGCCGCCCTGGAGGGCGGGGTTGGCGCACTGGCGACTGCCTCGGGCCAGGCGGCCGAGACCCTGGCGATCCTGAACATCGCCAACGCGGGCGACCAGATTGTTTCATCGGAAAGCCTTTACGGGGGGACCTACAACCTGTTTCACTACACCTTCCCCAAGTTGGGGATCGAGACCGCTTTCGTTGATCCCCGTGACCCCCAGAATTTCAAGCGAGCTATCACCTCCAAGACTCGCCTGATTTTTGCGGAGACCCTGGGCAATCCCAAGAATGACATGCTCGACATCCAGGCCGTTGCGAAGGTTGCGCACGATGCGGGCGTGCCGCTGATCATTGACAATACCGTGGCCACGCCTTACCTCTGCCGTCCGTTTGAATGGGGCGCGGACATCGTCGTTCACTCCCTGACGAAGTTCCTGGGAGGCCACGGAACCTCGATTGGGGGCATCATCGTGGATTCGGGAAATTTCAACTGGGCGAACGGGAAGTTTCCGCAGCTCGTCGAGCCCGACCCGAGTTATCACCATCTCAAGTTTGTGGAGACGTTTGGGAAACTCGCCTACATCCTGAAGACGCGCGTCCAACTTCTCCGCGACCTCGGCCCGGCGCTCGGCCCGTTCAATGCTTTCCTGATTCTGCAAGGAGTTGAAACCCTGTCATTGCGGGTGCAGCGGCACTGTGACAACGCCTTAAAGGTCGCGCAATTCCTTGAGACGCACCGGGCGGTGAACTGGGTGAATTATCCGGGGCTCGAAAGTCACCCCACGCACAAGCTGGCGAAGAAATACTTGCAGCACGGCTTCGGCGCGATTCTGGGTTTTGGAATCAAAGGCGGATTGCAGGCCGGCATCAAGTTTATTAACGCCCTTGGCTTGCTCTCTCACCTTGCCAACATCGGTGATGCGAAGTCGCTGGTCATTCACCCCGCGAGCACGACCCACCAGCAACTGAGCCCTGCCGAGCAGGCGGCGACCGGTGTGACCGAGGATTTCGTCCGGCTCTCCATCGGACTCGAAAGCGTCGAGGACATCATCGCCGATATCGATCAGGCCCTGCAGGTCTCGCAGCGTTGACGGCGGGGAGAAACCCCGCGCCCCCCGCTGTCGCGCCCTGTGGCATTCAGCCGCGACGCGGCAGCCGGGGGCGAGAAGTGGCAGACTATGGGAGACCCAGGATCGGTTGGGATCGTCAAAACTCAGCACCTCAGCTTCGCTGAGCCGCCCCAGGAGATGCTCCTGGAGTGCGGGCGAAGTCTCGGGCCGATCACTTTGGCTTACGAAACCTACGGAGAGTTGAGTGCGGCCAAGGACAACGCCGTGCTCATTCTCCATGCTCTCTCCGGAGACGCCCATGCGGCCGGCTACCATCAGCCTGGCGAGCGCCAGCCCGGTTGGTGGGACATCATGATTGGTCCGGGCAAAGCCTTCGACACGCGGGAATACTTCGTGATTTGCTCCAACGTCATCGGAGGCTGCAAGGGCTCGACGGGGCCGAGCTCGGTCAACCCACAGACGGGCCGTCCCTATGCGCTGAGCTTTCCCATTGTCACCATCCGCGACATGGTGAATACCCAGAAAGTGCTGATTGACCACCTGGGAATCGAGCAATTGCTGTGCGTGGTGGGCGGCTCGATGGGTGGGATGCAAGTGCTGCAGTGGGTGGTGAGCTACCCGGACAGGGTTCGACTGGCCATTCCCATTGCCACCACCAGTAAGCTATCGGCGCAGGCGATCGCGTTCGACGAGGTCGGCCGGCAGGCCATCCAGTCGGATCCTCATTGGAAGGGAGGCGACTATTATGGGAAACCCATCCCGCGCCGCGGCCTGGCCATCGCACGGATGATCGGGCACATCACTTATCTTTCCGAACGGTCCATGCACCAGAAATTCGGCCGCAAACTGCAAGACAAGACGGAGTACGGGTACAACTTTCTGGCGGATTTTCAGGTGGAAAGCTATTTGCAGTACAAGGGAGATAATTTCGTCAATCGTTTTGACGCGAATTCCTATCTCTATATCTCCAAAGCCATGGATTATTTCGATCTCGCGCAGCCTTATGGGACGCTGGAACAGGCTTTGGGGGGCGTGAAGGCGAAATTCCTGGTGATTTCGTTTTCGTCGGACTGGCTGTTTCCGTCGTATCAGTCCAAAGAAATCGTCAGCGCCTTGCGGCGCGTCGGTGCGCAAGCCATCTACACGGAAATCCAGACGGATTATGGGCACGATGCTTTCCTGCTGGAGTCGGAGCAACTGAGTTCTCTCATCACGAATTTCCTGAGCCACGGGCGGAGGGGAGCGTCCTAGCGCATGGGTGGGCTTGCCGAAGAAGTTCGACTCGATGACGCCGGCACGATGGTGCGTCTGACACCTGATCACCGGACGATCATCGACCTCATCCCAGAGGGCTCGCGCGTCATGGACCTCGGCTGCGGCGAGGGCGATTTGCTGCTGGCCCTGAAGGTCATGAAGAAGGTTCGCGCCGAGGGAATTGAGCTCTCCGATGCCTGCATCCAGTCTTGCGTCGCCAAAGGCTTGTTCAACGTTCATCACGGCGATTTGGACGAAGGGCTGGCCGACTACCCCGACAAGTCCATCGATTACGTTATCCTCACCAATACCATTCAGGTTTTGCATCGTCCGATGCTTCTGATCCGAGAGATGGCGAGAGTGAGCAAGCGCTGCATCGTGAGCTTTCCGAACTTCGCGCACTGGCCGGTGCGCTGGCAGCATTTCTTCGGAGGCCGCATGCCCAAGACCGAAAAGCTGCCTTACGAATGGTACGAGACTCTGAACATTCACCTGACGACCATCGTCGACTTCCGCGATTTCTGTCGCAAAGCCGGATTGACAGTGCTCCGGGAAATACCCCTCCGGACCTCCGCCGCCGGGCGATGCACCGTGGTTCGGTTCCTGCCCAACCTTCTGGCCGACTCGGCAATTTTCGTTCTGGAGGAGGGCGACATGCCGCTCGCCAGTTCCGGCACACCCCACTGAAATCCCATCACGCCTCCCTATCGAGGACATCGTACGGAACGGGCACCGCCCTTGACGTTTCTGCCTGAGCTTCGGACCATTGCAGTTTCATCGCATTTCTTATTTCAACCGTTGCCGACCAGACCCTGTGTCGCTTATGATGCTTTTTTCGTTTCCGATGGATCTTGCATATGAGTGAGCGCGTATCAATTCGTGTGCCGGCTACTTGCGCCAACCTCGGCTGTCTCTTTGATTGCGGCGCGATGGCCTTGAGCCTTTACGTAAACATCCACGTCACGCTGCGTGGGGATAACGAGATTGTGGTTCGTTACAGCGGCATCCATGCCGACCGGGTTTGTACGGGTTCGAATAATCTCCTCGCGCGGACTTTGCATGAGACGCTCCGAAGCTGGGGCAAGACCCGCGGGTTTGAAGTCGAAATAGAAAATCAGATTCCAGTGGGTGTAGGCGTTGGTTCGAGCGCCGCCGCGATCGTGGGAGCTCTCGCCGCCGGTCATTGGCTGGCTGACCGCGCGCTGTTTGACGAAGAGCTTGTTTCGCTCGCCGCGCAGCGGGAAGGCCACCCGGATAACGTAGCGGCGGCTTGGCACGGCGGGTTCACGGTAGCCACTCAATCCGCCGACCGCGTTCTGACCTATTCGTGCCAGGTTCCTGAGCCGCTGGGACTGGTTCTGGTCGTGCCGGACTACGCCTTACCGACCCAAGAAGCCCGCAAGGTTCTGCCCGACCAGTATTCCCGGGCTGACGCCATCCACAACTTGCAGCGCGCGGCGATGCTGACCGCGCAGCTTTTTTCCGGCAGGGCGGAATTGCATCGCAGCTTTTTCGACGACCGCTGGCATCAGTCCTACCGCGCTCCCCTGGTTCCGGGCCTTTCGGAAGTGCTCGCGTTGAAGCACCCGGATTTGCTGGGCGTTTGCCTGAGCGGCGCCGGCCCTTCTATTCTGGCTTTTGCGCGGGAGAATAGCGCCGCCATCGGTGAGCTGATCCAAAACACCCTTGCTGAAAAGCAGGTACGCGCCCAGGTCTACCTGCTAGCCGCGGACAATCGCGGCGCCAAGGGTTGGAGTATGCCCATCTAAGATGGCGCGCGCTGCCCGGCGATCCCGCGCATGTCGCAGTGGCCTTTGCAATCGATTCCGGCTAGAATAGGCCCACTATGGAGGAGCGCGATTTTTTTGACGAGACCGAGGCTCGGAAGCCTGCCAGCCTCTCCTGCATGTTCTGCCACCAAACCGACACTTACGAGATTCGATGGCTGGTGCGCACCAAGAAGCAGTCGCTGCGGGGTGCAGCGGATGAACGCGACCGGGCGCGCTTTGCCAAAGCGCGTTCTTACATGCTGCGTCGCGATGACTTTATGCAGTGCAAGAATCCGCGCTGCCGGAAGCGCTTCGAGGTTTCGGGAGTCCAGTCCGTCGTATTCTCTTGAGTCTTTGCTCCCTGCGCTCAGGGTATGGGTAGGGTTCCCCGCGCAGAGGAAACGCCCTTGCCTTTCAAGCCTGTGCGCCTCCGCGTCTCTGCGGTGAGAAGGGTCTTTGGGGGTTATTTCACAGCTTCTTAAAGGCCCGGATGAGTTCGCAGCGACCTGACCAAGTTGCGAGGCCAATCCCGGCGTGATTTCGGAACGCTAACTTTCCGGCCCGTACTCGTATTCCCGGACAGGCAGCGTCGGGCCCCGGTCATAACGGGACGGCGGCTCGAGTTCGTCGCGATTGAGAGTCAGCGGCACGGTCAGTCGCAGCTCCAGGCTCGTGCCCCGGGGCAGTACCGCATCCTTTCCGCGGCTTGCCAAAACCCAGATCAATCCACCTGCCGCTCCCGCTGCACTGCCGATGCCAAGTCCCTCGCCGACATGCCCCCTCACAGCTCCGGCAATAGTCCCGACCTCGGCGCCCGTCACCGTCGTTTGCGCAACCTTCCCAGCGTCCTCGCCTTTGGATGACTGCCCTTTGATTTTCCCTTCGTTCGGGTTGAAGTCCTCTTTTCCTCTGCTCCCGAAGCCCGAAAGCGTGGCGCGCAAGGGAACCGTGGTGCCGTTGGGAAGGATGAGCTCGTCAAACCGCAGCCCGATTTGCGCCCGGCCCTTGACGCGGCCGGGCTGGACCACCTGCGTCACCGCGCCTTTCACGGAACTGCCCTTGGGAATCACCAGGCGGTTGCCCACCGTGATGGGGAAAATCGTTTCGCAATAAATGGCCTGACCCACGTAAGCCGTGCGCGTGTTGACCGTGTTCACGAGAACCAGAGGAATGGTCGTTTCCGCAGGCACCACAATCTTGGAGTTGTCAGGAGCGACCGCCGGGGCAGTCGGCGCGACCGGCGCCGCAGGCGGACCGGGTGGTTGCGTCTGTGGCTGCGCCGTGGGCGGAGGTTGACTTGGGGCCCCAGCCGGAACTCCCGGTGATTGGGCGAAAACCGGAAGCGTGAGTGCCAGCGCCAGAAGTGAGAGGGTGATTGCTTTCATGATGCACCATCCGTTGCTGTCGGGTTGTTTCAAGGCGGTTGGATGAAATCTCCCGATAGAGGGTTGCTAAGATGTCAATACCGGTACGTCTCTTCGACTGACTTTCGGTTCCCCCCGCCTGCGATGGCGCAGCGGTCAGGGCGTCGCGGGCTTAATCCGAGGCTGCAATTCGGCGTTTTCCTTCTCCAACTTTTTCAGCCGCTCTTCCTTTTCGGCGGCCAGGGAAAGGAGATAGCTGGCCAGCAGGTCTTTGTTATGCTGCATGGTTATCTGGACGACTCCCAGCCGCCTGCCCAGCTCCTCTCGGTCGTTATCGTAAGCAATTTGCGCGAGGTCAAAGAGGTCGTCGGCTAGTTCTTCCGTCTGGAAAACAATCTCCGCCACCAGCACCAGGCTTTGGGGATTGGCAGCGACTTCGCGGGAGACTTGGCGCAGCGCGGAGATCACGCGGTGCCGGTCTTCGATGGGCCGCCGAGCGAGCGGCTGACCCTGCGTGTCGCGCAGGGGCAGCTTCTCATTGGCGAGATCTGTGTAGGCCTCCTCCACGAAAGAAAAGTTTTGGTCAAATCGTGCCAGGAAACCTGGAAGATTGGCGGCGGTCAGCGCTTCCTGCGCGGAGAGCCGGGCGGGACAGAGAATGCAAACGAGAAAGGCAGGCAGAAGAAGAGCCTTTCGCATATCGGCCTCCTCAGGCGGCGCGCCTATTGCGCGCCCGGGGTGGGAACGGGGATGACCGAAAACCTCAGCGTAGCCCCAGCGCGGAGTCGATGGCCCCGGCGATACGCGCGGTGTGAGTCTCGACCACTTCCGCTTCTTCGGCTTCCACCATCACCCGCGCCAGGGGCTCCGTGCCGGAGTAGCGCACCACCACACGACCGCGCTCGCTCAACTCGCTCCGGCATTGCTCGATCGCTCGTGCGACACCGGGAATGGATTCCAGGGGCGGCTTTTCCCGGACGCGCACGTTGCGGATCACCTGGGGAAAAGGCTTGAAGCCTTCGAGCAACTGGCCGAAAGGCTGCCGGGTTTCGTCCAACAGGCGCAGAACTTCGAGCAGCGTGAGCATGCCGTCGCCGGCGAGCGAGAGGTCGGCAAAGATCAGGTGCCCGGAGGGCTCGCCGCCCAGCGAAATTCCCGAGCGCAGCATTTCTTCGAGCACATACTTGTCGCCGACCGCGGTGCGCTTCAGGCCGATGCCGTGGTGCGCGAGAGCCAGTTCCAGAGCGAGGTTCGTCATCTGCGTGCCCACTACGGCGCGTCCCTGGAGATTCCCGTGACGATCAAGAAAGGGGGCGATCGCGTAGAGCACGTGGTCGCCGTCGGCCAGGCGGCCGTCGCGCGTGGCGAAGATGGCGCGGTCGGCGTCCCCATCAAAGGCCACCCCCAGGTCGGCGCCCAGGGTCTTGGTTGTCTCCGCCATCGGCTCGGGATGAAGTGAGCCGCAATGCAAATTGATGTTGCGACCGTTGGGTTCCGTATTCAGCATGTGCGCGGTCATCCCCAAGCGCTCGAACAGCAAGGGCGCCACGCGGCACGCCGCGCCGTTGGCGCAGTCCACAACCAGCCGGTACCGCGAAAGCGCCCGTCCTGCGGGAGCCAGGCTCGCCAGGTGTTCCACGTAATCGTCGACGAGGCCGGGAATAAACTGCGCAGCTCCTTCCGCTTCCGCCTGCAATTCGGGCGAAGCCGCGAGCAGGCGCTCGATTTCAAGTTCCTCCGCTTCCGCGAGTTTCGTGCCCGCGTGCGAGAAGATCTTAATGCCATTGTCCTCGTAGGGATTGTGAGAGGCCGAGACCGCCACGCCGGCGGAGAATGTTTGGTGACGGGTCAGGAAAGCCACTCCCGGTGTGGTGAGAACCCCGGCGTCCACCACCTGCGCGCCGGTCGAAGTCAGCCCGCTGGTCAAAGCGCGGGAAATCCACTCGCACGATTCGCGTGTGTCTTTGCCCACCACGACTCGCGCCGAGCCTGAGGTTTTCCGGAGCACAGTGCCCAGGGCGTTGCCGATTCTGCCCACCGTGGCCTGATCCAGAGGATATTGGCCTGCCACACCGCGAATGCCGTCGGTGCCGAAGAGTTCAGGTTTGTTGGACATTTTCCAGACGATTGTAACGCAGGGTCTCCCCAGCCGTATACGGTTTCGATGAACGGCGCGAATCGATCACATTGCACCAGAAAGAGCGGTGGACCCGATGCCCACTGCGTGCGGGTATCCGAAGAGCTGGCCGGAACTGGTGCGGCCGACCCAGACATCCACGAGGCGATTGGCAGGCACCTCCGAACCCGGCAGTGCGACCTTGAGGTAGTTGGTCGTAAGCGCCACGCGGGCGCCTTCTTCGACTTCGTCCAGAGTCAGGCCAGGGATGCATCGGCCAACTTGCGCGGCGAGGAACGCCTCGCGCTTGGCGGCCATAGCGGCGCGGATTTCCTGACTGCGCTCGCGCGCCACGCGCCCGTTGACTTGCGCCGTGGCTGCGGCCGCCGGCGTGCCCGGCCGGGCCGAGTAGGGAAAGATATGCAGGTAAGTGAGCGGGAGAGAGGCGATGAATCGCAGACTGGTCGAGTGGTCCTGATCGGTTTCGCCCGGGAAACCCACCATGATGTCGGCGCCGATCCCGCAATTGGGAATCTGTTCACGAATGGCCAGAATCCGCTCGGCGTACTGCCGGACCCAGTAGCGCCGGTTCATCAGCCGCAAAATCCGGTCGCAACCGCTCTGCAACGGAACGTGGAAATGCTGCGCCAGGCGCGGCTCCCGCGCCACCAGGCGAATCAGGGCGGCGCTCACGTCCATGAGCTCGATGGAGCTGATGCGGACGCGCGGGATCGAGCTTTCGCGGAGGATGCGTTCCAGGATCTCCAGGAAGTTGGTGCGCCGATCCAGGTCGCGCCCATAGCTGCCCAAATTGATCCCCGAGAGGACGACTTCCTGGTAGCCGGCTTCCTCAAGACGCCGCACCTCGGCCAGGATCTTTTCCGGCTCGAGGCTGCGGCTGCGCCCGCGCACCGAGGGGATCACACAGAAGGAGCAGCGCGCGTTACACCCATCCTGGATTTTCAGCGTGGGGCGCGTCCGATCATCAGGGAAGACGGGGGCAAAATGGAATTCCTCCGTGATCTCGCCTACCAATACTTGAACGGCGTCGTGAGTCCGGCCTGCCTGCCTGCTGGCGCAGGCAAGCGCAGGCAGGGGTCCGGAGTCTGGAGTCGGGAGCGGATTCACTATGTTGTCCACTCCTCCGACCGGCGCGGCCTGGACCTGTACGAGAGGAAAAGCGCCGAGCGATACTGCACCGCTTGCGGTCGGCGCGAGCGGCGGGTTGACCAGCGTACTCACCAGGTGCTTGTGAGAATTGCCCACCACCCAGGCGACGCCTTCCAGACGAGCTACCTCCTCCGGCGCGCGCTGAGCGTAGCAGCCCGTGACCAGAATGCGGCAGTGAGGATTGCGTCGATGGATGCGACGCACGAACTGGCGTACTTCCGCATCCGCCGTGGCCGTGACCGTGCAGGTGTTCAGGATCGCGACTTGGCTTTCGTCGACACTCGCGGCTTCCTGAAGCCCGGCCTGAAGCAATTGCTGCTTCAGCGCAGAGCCATCGGCCTGGCTGGCGCGACAGCCGAAATTGATGATGTGAAACGTCGCCATGCCCAGAAAAGGAATTGTAGCTGAGGTCCCTCGTGGCCGCCAGCGAATCGGGGCCGGGCGGACTCAGTGGGGGCGGTTCCCGATGAGATCGGGACAGGTCGCGAGCCGCCCCTCCTACAACGAATCAGGTGTGCCGAAGGGCCGGAGCGAAGGGGGGGAGCTGCCGAGGCAGAGACACCTCGCCCTTCAAAACGGGACCCACAAAGTGTGAGTGGGAAAAGGTTAAGCCGGGGAAGCCGCAGCCCGCCGTTGTTGGAAGCACTCCCGACAGTAAACCGGCCGGCCCTGAGTCGGCTTAAAGGGCACCGTCGTCTCCTTACCACACTGCGAGCACACGGTGGTGGTTTCGACGCGCTGGTAACCCTGGCCGCTCAACATTTGACTTCGTTTTGATTTGCAGGGCTTGCACCGTTTGGGTTCGTTCTTGAAACCCTTGTCGGAGAAGAACAGTTGTTCACCTGCGGTAAAAACGAAATCCGCGCCGCAATCGACACACTTGAGAACCCTATCCCGGTATTCCATGACTCGCTCCCTCGCTCGAACAGGGCCTCACCGGCGCGCGTCTCTCGGCATACCAGGGAACACTCAGCTTGTCGCTCTTCCCACCATTGGTTCGACGCACGAGGTTTAGTCCTGTTCGTGTCTGGCCTTCTTACGAGCCCTTTTACGAGCCAATGCCGCCTTGACCCTTCGCCTTTCTCCAGGTTTCAGGTAGAAGGAATGCTTTTTGATTTCTTTGATGATGTCCTCTTGCTGAACCTTTCGCTTGAAGCGTCGTAGCGCGTTTTCTAGAGACTCTCCATCCTGAAGTCTAACTTCAGCCAATCGATCTGCACCCCCATTTCGTTGTGGAGTATGAAGAACACCAACCTAAGTAGCAGGTGACCGAATTGTTACCTATCCGATAGGCACAAGTCAAGGGCATTTTGGCCGGACGCGATTGGTGCCGTCCCAACTTGTCTTACCGCGCCGTTCTACGAAGGGCCATCTCTCGGGCCGCGCAAATTGCAGGTGCCACAGATTGGGAGATTAAGTTGGAACGGTACTGGTCGAGGCGCGAATTCTCCGCGTGCGTCGGCAGGGCGCAGGAGATTTCCCCAGCTCGCCGCCTGCCCCGGCTGGCCGCGGGTGCCCGCGAGAACAAGGGGCGTTAGGAGAGGAAAATGACCGGGAGAACACGAAAGGCAGGGAACGGTTAGGAGGCGGGTTCCGATTGGCAGGGCAAACTCAGTTGAGACGATCTCCGGCTATAGGCAGGGAAAGGTTGCGGTCGGCGTGTTCCAGCAACGGCCTAATATCCGCGGAGCGGATCGAGCCGGGTAATCAGTGGGCCTTAGGCAGCGCGTTCCGCGCGTTTTGTGGTGGCTGAAACCCAGATCTTTCTGGCGGCGGCTTCCGCCAGGTTGGTGGGCCGGTCGCCCAGACGGAGACCGAGTGTGCCATCGTAGTTGGGGTGGAGCACTTTCAACTGAACACCGGGCCGAATACCCAGTCCTTCAAAATATGCAAGGAGTCCAGAATCCCGTTCGTCAACACTATCAACCCGGACCACCGACCCCGGCGACGCCTCCCATAGGAGTTGGAGGCCCGACTTGCGCCGCTCGCCTGGGCTCTTATTGATCTGGTTGCCATGCGGGCAGGGTTTGTCCGCGCCGAGCTTGTCGATTAGCCTTCGTTCTACATCCTCCGAGATTGCGTGCTCCAGCCGTTCTGCCTCATCGTGAACTTTGTACCACTCCACTCCCAGCATTTCGTGAAGCATTCGCTCCACAAGGTGGTGCCGGAGTCGAAGTTTATCCGAGACTCGCTGTCCCACCGTCGTCAAAGAGATTCGGCCCTTGCGGTCAACCTCCGCCAGTTTGTCTCTGCGCAGCCGCCTCAGCGCCAGGGCCACGGCGGGTGCACTCACACTTAGCCATCGAGCAACCGTCGCAGCGAGGACCGGGGCTTCTTCGGACTGGGCCTCCGCGATGGCCTTCAAGTAATCCTCTTTTGATATCGTGAGTTTCATGGTCGGCAACCCTGTTCCGCCTTTTGCAGTTCCTGCTTTCCTCGTCATGTAAGCGACGCGGAACGGAAGTACCATCCTATTACCACAGGGGCTTAATCACAAGGCATGCAATGTGCTTGACATCCCCCGCCTATTGTAGTTAACTATAGCTAATTCATTTGAGATAGCCATGGTAAAGTTTCGTTGAGGGGCTTTGGCTAGCGACTGGCAGCACTCGAAACCACTTCCGTTGGAGGCTTTAGGAAAATGCGACGCATTGCTGTTTGGAGTCTTCTGATCACGGGTGCAATGGCTCTCTGCCCCTCAGAGGGGTGGGCACAAGGTGAAACCACCAGCGCAATTGTCGGCCAAGTGAACGATGCCACCGACGCTGCCGTGCCGGGGACCAATGTGACGATCACAAGTCGCGAAACGGGTCTAACGCGTAACGCCAAGACCGATGAGGCCGGACGGTTCAATTTCCCCCAGCTAAAACCTGGGGCTTACTCGGTTAGAGTGGAAGCGGAAGGCTTCGAGCCACAACAGAAAGAGAATGGGCTTTCGGGTTTGGGTCAGAAGCAGACCGTCGACTTCACGCTCAAAGTGGCCCAATCAAAACAGATTGTTCAGGTCAGTAGCGAAGCACCACTCATCAACCTCCAAGACGCGAACACCTCCACGACGCTGAATGCGCCGGCCCTGGAAAACCTGCCGAATCCGGGCGGCGATTTAACCTACCCTCTGCAATTCTCCCCAGGTGCCCTTATTAACACGGCAGGGAGCGGCAACGATTTCGTGGGCGGGACGAATGGATACGGCAACGTCGAATTCAACGGTTTGCCTGCCTTGTCGAACGGATACATCGTCGATGGACTGGAAACCAACGACCCTTTGACCAACCTGAATAGCGGCCTCTCGACCAACCTCGTCCTGGGACTAAATTCGATCTCGGACGTGACGGTCAACACCCTTTCCTATTCCGTGGACCAGGGACGATACGGAGCCTCCCAGGTCAACTACATCACCAAATCCGGCACCAACCGGTTTCACGGGAACCTCTACGAACTGTGGAATGGGTCCGCGCTGAACGCGGCGGATTTTTTCACGAATGCCACTCCGGGGAACCATAAGCCGCGATCGACGGTAAATCATTTTGGAGGCAGTCTGGGCGGCCCGATTGTCCGCGACAAGCTGTTTTTCTTTTTCGACAGCGAATGGGTTCGGATTGCGTTACCCATCGTCACGCCGACGACCGTTCCAACCACCGCCTTCCAGCAATACGTTCTGCAACAACTTCCGCTCGGGGGAACGGACTCCGTGACGGGGTCAGTCTATCCGGTGGCACCGCAATTGGTGCCTTTCTATCAAAGGATGTTCTCACTATACCGAAATACCCATGGCACACCTCTGGCAGTGCTTGGGTGTCCTTTCGATTCAAACGGTGCACCGGTGACAGGCAATCCGCCGAATGGGAATGGGTGTGCTAATCGGCAGAGCGTGTCTCATTCCAGCGACGATCACGAACAGGTACAGACCGTTCGAATCGATCACAACATCAACCAGAACAATGTTACCTGGTTCCGCTTTCAGACCGACAATGGCCTGCAAGCGGCGTACACAGACCCGATCAACCCGCTCTTCAATGCGCTTTCCCCCCAGCCTCTTTACTCCTTTGCGGCTGGGTACACGCGCATTTTCTCTCAGAATCTGGTGAACTACTTCAATCCCGGCTTTTCCTGGTATGAAAGCTTGTTCGGGCCAAGCGATCTCCAGAAAACACTCTCCGCCTTTCCGATCGTATTGCAAGGAAGCGGCGCGAACGCACCCTTCACGACAGTCGGGGGACTCGACAATACCTGGGTCCAAGGAAGGCGTGCTTCAAGGTTCTTCATTAATGACAACCTTGCCTGGAGTCGCGGCGCGCATGAGTTTAGGTTTGGCACCAATACTCGAATTTTCCGCCTCAATGACTATGACTTTGGCGAAGGCACGGTCCCCACGGTGACCTACACGACCTTGCCGCAATTCATTTATGGGGTGGCCTCGACCGCAACGGAGACTTTCCCCCTTGCCGCGAACCAACCTTTCAGCTTCCTCAACCTTGACCTCTATGCACAAGACACGTGGAAAGTGACTCCGAGGCTTACCTGGACGTTCGGTGTTCGGGACACGCTGAATTCCAATCCGCTAAATCCGCATTACGGGGTTGCCCGTCTTCGCGGCTCCTTCAACTCGATCTCCCATGATGTCAATCAGCCGTTGAACGCCGCTATCCAGACCCATCTCGGTAATCTGTTCTCCTCCACGCCGCTGGCAATTCTGCAGCCGAGAACAGCCCTCGCGTGGCAGTTTGAGCCTGATACCGTGCTCCGGGCCGGCTTCGGCCTTTTCAGCGATATTCTGCCAGGCAGTGTTGCTGATACGATCGGCGCCAATCCGCCGTCCGTTAGGACTTTCCAAGGCGGGCTGCTTGGCACGGTGGGTGGGACCGCTATCGCATCGGGGGTTCCGAACAGCGCCGTCGACGCAACCATTGCCTCCAATCAGGCCTTCGGCACGGGATTTTCGCAAGGCTGGCTCTCCTGCGCGTCTCCACAGGCGAATCCCACAACGTGCCTTCCCCCAGTCGCGATTACCGCAGCGCCCGATGGTGAGCTTCAGGCGCCGTACTTCATGGAGTGGAGCCTCGGCATCGAACATCAGTTCGGAGCGGCGGGGAGCATGCACGCTCAGTACGTCGGCACGCGCGCGGTGAACCAGCCGTATCTCGCGCAAGCAAACGGCTATCAAACAGTGTGCCAGGGCTGCTTTGTACCGTTCCCTTACGCGCGGCCGACAGACCCGAGGTTTGGAGCCGTAACACAGTTCTCCACCGGCGCCAACAGTCACTACCATGGGCTTCAACTGACCGGCACGAAGCGCCTCGGGCACGGTGTGCAGGGGCAGGTGAACTACACCTGGAGCCGCTGCATGGACACTGTCTCGAATGGCGGATTCCTGCAGTTCTCCGCCGGCGCGGTTCTGTCTCCTTTGCCAGGAGAACTGTCTCGGGACTATGGCCCTTGCGATTACGACCTCCGGCACAATCTCGACGCTCAGTACGTGTATGAGTTGCCGATTAAAGTCCAGAGCCGCCGGCTGGGGTTTGCGCTGAACGGGTGGCAGGTTTCAGGAACTGCGTTTTGGCACAGCGGGATTCCGCTCTCCGTCCTGAGCACGCCGTACTCAGCTACTGGAAATGGCATTGTGCAGGGCAGTGGACCGCAATTCGCCAGCGCCGTCCCAGGTGTGCCCGTGTATGAGCACCACTCCATCCCAGGTGTGACTCAACCAGGCACAATTCAGTGGCTCAATCCCGATGCCTTTGTCTCCGCCGTTGACCCTAGCACCGGCGCTTGTCTTGGCGGAGACAGCGCGAAGACCTGCCAATTCGGAAACCTCGGCCGCAACGCCCTGCGCGGGCTCGGTTTCTTCTGGAGTGACTTCTACCTTACCAAGTGGTTCCCCTTGACCGAGCGCGCCAAGCTGCGGCTGGAAGCTCAGTTTTTCAATGTGTTTAATCATGCGAATTTCGGACTCCCAAGCATGGTGCTGACTGGGATTCCTGGGAAGGCGTCTACTCAAACGGGATTTGGTGCGTTCACTTATACCACCTCTCCGCCGACAGGGTTGCTTGGCGTGGGTCTGGGTGGTGACAACTCGCCTCGCATGATTGCATTTCAGGCGCGCATCGAGTTCTGACGCGGCGGGAACTGGTCTCTCAATAAACATCAAGCGGTTTGGGCATTCGTGTGAGAGCCTTGGTCGGCCCGAGCGCGGAATTTGACCAAAGATTGACACGCACTTCGATCCGTTCGCGAGCTTGTTGGACTCACAAATCGACAGACGCACCGGCTATGGACAGGATGCGTGAAGTCGAGATAGAAATGTCGGTGCATGTTGGTGCTATGAGCTGTCAGAAAGAAATGGGAGATGGCGCATTGCTTCAAGGCTGTGCCTTTGGTGGAGCCTCTGGCGAGATGTTTCGGCAGATCAGGCGGCTGCAGGTGATCACGCTCGTCTGGATGTTGGTCGAGTGCGCCCTTGCTCTCTTTTCTGCATGGCGCGCACGCAGCCCCGTCCTTTTGGCCTTTGGCGCCGATAGTCTGATAGAACTCTTGTCGGCGTTCGTGGTGCTTCTGCAATTCGCCCCACGCCTTGCTCTTAGCACGGCCCGTGCCACGAGACTCGCAGGGATTCTTCTCTTCCTTCTCGCTGCGGTCATTACCATCAGCTCGGCCATCGCCCTGTGGAAGCGTGTGCAGCCCGATACGAGTTGGATCGGAATAGGCGTGACGGGTGCCGCCCTCATCATCATGCCCCTGCTGAGTTCAGCAAAGCGAAGAGCCGGAAAAGCGGCTCGTAACCCTGCCCTCACCGCCGACGCGGTACAGTCTGCAACCTGTGCGTACCTTGCAGGCATAACCCTTGCCGGTTTGGTCCTCAATGCTGTGCTTCATATCCGATGGATAGACCCCGTCGCCGCGCTTGTTGCGGTTCCAGTCATCTGCTTTGAAGGGAAGGAAGCTTTGCGAGGAGAAGCCTGCTGCTAGCCTGCCTGGAGCGGGATGACTGCGACAGCGTCGGGGAAAATCACACCAGAAAATGCAATAGCAGGAGGGAGGGCCTCGCCCGGAGGCGAGGCCCCGGTGGTGGGCATTACATGGCGGGATCGTCGGGGAGAATGTCAGTGGAAGGATCTTCCTGGGGGCGCGGTCGAGTTTGAGAATCGAATCGAGCGCGACTTCGCAGACGCGCTGCTTGACGGTGAACTTCTTCTTGTTGCCCTATTCTTTCTCATACTCCCGCGGCGAACCTCTCGGGCTTGGTTGGGGGCGGAAAATAACCCACGGAAGTCGTGGGAAGGGACAAAACGGGCGGCGACGGTCACCCCGAAAGCGGCGTGCAAGTTTGAGCTTGCCTCGACAGGGCCGCGCGCGTAGGATGTCGGGCGCAATCTGAGTTGAAAACGCGAATTCCGGAGGAAACTAACACCGTGAAGAAACTGGGCCGACGTGACTTCATTACGACGACTGGCTTGGGAGTGGCCGCGCTCCCTGCCGGCGTTCTGCTCGCGAAGGGGAATTCTCAGGACCATGGCGGCGCGGGCGGCCAACTTCAGAACGACTCTCTGGCCTGCCTGATCTCAGAGCGAGGCAGTTTGCAGAGGATCGAGAATCGCCTGTCAGGGGAGAGCCACGAGATCGGCGAAGACAGCTTCTCGGTCGAGACCGATTTCGGGACGTTCAGCAACCACGACGCTGCGCCCCGGGAACACATCTTCGGTCCGAACCACGCGCGCTTCACCTTTTCAACGGGCGGGCCGTTCGACGTGGTGCTGGAATACACGCTGGGAGCTGAGCACAAGTACTTCCGCCGACGCTTGACACTCGTCAATATCAAGTCGCCGCTCACACTGCTGAACGTTGAGCTGGGCCGGACGGTTTTTCAGAACCCCCCACAAGCCTCGGTCAGGTACGACACCTTTTGGAATGCACCTACGGTGAGCTTTCTCCGCTGGGAAAAGGGAGGACTGTTCGCCGGGATCGAGAACCCGTTCTTTGAAACAGCCTGGCAGGGCCGGGAAGTGAAGTTTTCCTTCGAGCCTGCCCTGATCTTCAAGCCTGGGGAAACGTACGACGCCGAGCCACAGTTCGTAGGCGTCTACAAAACCAGTGGAAGGATGGTGAGGGACCAGCTCCCACTCACGCGATTGGCCAAAGAGGGGATCTACCGTCCCAGGTTCCGGAACCCGAGCGGCCATCTTCCGCTCGATTGGAACGAAACCCGCGCCATGCGAGAGTTCGCGGCGGAATACCTCCAGGCGCCTGTCGATAAGTTCCTGTTCATTCTTTATTGCTTCTGGAATCCTATGCCACAGATTCCCAGCACCGCGGATGAGGAACAGGCTTACTACCGGATGATCGACACTTTCCATGAGCTCGGTGGGGACTTGATCCTCTTTAATCCTCTGGTGAAGGCGCGCATTCCGACGGAGGACCCAACCACCTACTGGGAACTGGCTCCGGCGGGATCCGTGGCGGAACGAATTCTGGCCCGCACCACCGAGCGGGGCATCACATACGGTTTCTATATCGGTGTGGCAGCCCAGATGGAGCACGGCAACGCCGCCGCACTTCCTTTTGCTCCCAGCCGCCAAGACTGGAAGAGAGTTGATAGCGCGGGCGCCGTCGCCCGGGAGAACTGCCTGGCGTCGGACGATTATGCCAAGTGGTGGTATGAGGTGCAACGGAACACCATCGCCAAGTACAAACTGGCGCTGTGGTCGTGGGACCCCGGCCCGGGGCACGGATTCTTCTGCTACTCGAACCAACACGGCCATCTTCCCGGAAAGGGCGGTTACAAAGGATGGCGGAACTCCACGGGAATCATGCGCCGCTTGAAGGAACAGTTTCCGGGTCTCTACTACCAAGGCTTTTACGGCCGCAAGGAATACGGACTATGGGGACAGAAGTATACCGACCAGCACGAATTCTATTGGGAGCAGTACTTCCAGGATGTCCGGAGCCTCCACCCCGACTTGCACGCCGACCGTCTGAACGCTAACGGCGTCCGCATGCAGACCTGGTGGAGTGAGAACTTTCGCTTCCTTCCCACGGTCATGAACCACGCCATTGCCCAGCGGATGAACCAGCTTTACGCTCATCCTCCTGATCTGAAGAAGCTCTGGGACCACATCGGATGGAAATACGCCTTCATGTCGGCGCTCGCCGTCGGCGGGAGCCTGACTGCCCCCTTTATGCCAGAGAATCCCGATGACATTGCCGGCTACCAGACCTTTTACCGAAAGTGGCTCGAATGGGCGCGAAAGAATTTCGAGTACGCGAAATACGGCGTTTCGTTCGGTGACCAAGTCACCGTGGGCGGAATTGACGGTCACGCGCGCATCAAGGACAACCACGGGTACATTTTCCTGTGCAACCCCAACCCCCGTCCCACTCGCACGGAGTTCCGATTAGATGATGAAATCGGCTTGTCCGCCCGCGGCCGATTCACCTTGAAGGAGCTTTACCCTAACGAAGAGACTTACTACTTCGACGAAGCCCATAAACGCGGCATCCACTCTACGGGTGACGCCGTTTCGATTGTCGTGCCGGCCTACGAGGTCACACTTCTGGAACTGAGCCCCTACAAGGACGAACAGCTTCCGCTCCTGTTTGGGGCGGGCGGCCGGTCTGAGCGCAAGGGGAACACCCTGCACGTGTCGGGTCTCGCTGGTGAACAAGGTGGAACAACGCGCCTGGTGGTTGCGACGCGCGCAGACGACAAATTGAAGGCGCTGTCCGTCAACGGCCGCACGGTCACGAGCCGCCGCGAGGGTGAGTACCTGATCGGCGAGGTCCGCTTCGCCGGACGGGAACTTCCGCGCCGGCTCGACGACTGGCGCGCGCCGAACGGCCAACCGTTCTCGTTTCCGTATCACGATGCTTACGAGAACGTTTCCTTGACCACGCAAATCACCGCCGAACCCGGCATTCGGGCCTTGCTCCAATCCGCCACTCCCCGCAATGCGGCGGAAATCGATGCCATCATCCGAAGGATGGAGGGCACCGGCTGGGAGATACCGGGCTTGGTGAAAGAGAGCAAATTCCCCGACACCTTCCCATGGGCGCGTCCGGATCGGCTCCTCCTGGTCATCCCTTTCACAGATGCCCAGCGCATCGGCGCCGTGGAGCTCCAACTCAACGGAGTCTTGCAGCATGTTCGCAGCTACGACGTCACGGGCGGGCTGGCGGCGCCGGCTCGAAAGATCATCTACTACGCCGACCTCACCGACGCTGTGAAGTGGGGCCAAGCCAATGGGCTCACCCTCAAGATCAGTGGCCTGCCGGCTAACCAGTTTCTGGGACCTTACTTGGACTACCCTCCGGCGCCGAAGGTTCTTGAGTTGGCGGCACACCCCGGCAGCTCGCCTCAAGGGGTTGTGTACGACCGGCCGGTCCAAGCCCCGCCGAAGCAGCCAAGCCCCAGTGACCCGGTTCCCGTAATCCTCTCTGCTTGGATGGATCCCATGAATGTCCGCGAAGGCCAAAAGGTAACCTTCGTCGCCACCACCAATCTTCCCCCAGATCAGATCCAGGCTGTGTATCTCTCGAGTATTGTCGGCCCGGATTGCTGGACGGATCAGGAACTTCAGTACGACTCGAAGACCAATCAATGGTCGCTCACGATGCGCTTTGGCGAACGGGTGAGGATCATTCTCGATTGCCCGTTCAGCTACGTTTGGGCAGTCGCCAAAAACGGACACGTCAGTGAACCATGGAAGATCCCGATGAAATGGCTTTTTTCCAAGTAAGGGGTGAGGACCCCCGGCGAATATTTCGCGCGCGGAAAAGACCTGCGGCGACGCAGGTGCGGGGGACACGTCAGTGCTGCGAAATCCTGCACGGCTAGGGCCTGCCCGTGAACGAGAGGGGGCGCCCACTTCAGGAACATCGAAAAGCTGACTCGCTGGAAAGTCATCTGCCTTGTCCTTGCGCGAGGACACCGAAAGGCAAGGGGGCGGTTTTGGGAGGTGCTGGGTGAATCTCTGGGTCGGAGTATCTTTGGCGGTTGCGGCCGCCTTCGTCAATGGGAACTTCACCGTTCCTCTCAAGCGAGCAAAGAAGTGGTCCTGGGAAAATTCATGGGCTGTGTACTCACTGGTCGCGTTGTTGGTTTCGCCTTGGGCGTTGGCTTGGTTTACTCTTCCCCGTCTGGGTGAGACTTACGGGAAATTGTCGGCGGCGGAGATCCTCACTCCTCTGGTGTTTGGCGCCGGCTGGGGCATCGCCCAGGTGCTCTTGGGGATTTCCGTGGCGCGGGTGGGCATGGCCCTGACCTTTGCCATCGTCATCGGATTTTCCGCGAGCCTGGGAACCTTGATTCCCCTACTGAGTCTCGATCCGGGAGTTTTTCTTTCGACGAGGGGCCTGTCGGTTCTGGCCGGCATGGCGATCATGGGCGGTGGGATTTACCTCTGCGCAAAGGCGGGCAGAGAACGCGAAGCTGTACAGGCCTCTTCGGGCACGACGGGAAGGAGCGTGAGCCGTTCCGGCTTTGGCGCCGCCCTGGCGATAACGATTATCGCCGGGGTATTAACCCCCATGTTGAACTATGCGCTGGCCTTCGGTAGACCCGTCCTGGAGCGGGCCGTCGAGCTGGGCGCGAGTCGCGCCAACGCCACTTACGCGGTATGGGGCCTCGCTCTGTTGGGAGGCCTGCTGGTCAATCTCTCTTATTGCGTGTATCTCCTGCATCGCAACAAAACCTGGAGGGCTTTTGGGGCGCGGAGCTGGGACGGGTTGGGTGCTGTGGTGATGGGCCTGATGTGGATGGGTTCCATTGCGCTCTACGGGGTGGCCACGACCTATCTTGGCCCTTCCGGCGCGGCCATCGGCTGGGGACTGTTTTCCATTTTTGTGATTCTCGCGGCGAACCTCTCGGGCTTGGTTATGGGCGAGTGGCGTAAGGTCGGAGCGCGGCCCCTGCGGAACCTGGGATGGGGTTTAGCCTTTCTGACGGTGGCCTCGGTTGTCATCGCTTGGGGAAATCGTTAGCAGTATCTTTGTCAGCGACTCTCGCGCTTTTTCGCGGGCGCACGCCTTCCGCGCAAAATCCGTATTGACAGGTCGGGGACGAAACGGTACGCTGAAAATTCATGGTGCGCGCACTGGCACATCACCGTCATCATTTCCAGTCCAGGGTGGGGTGTCAGTGGGCCAATGCTTAGGCCACCAAGCGAGATCGACAAAGCGGCCCGCTGACAAGAGAAATCAGCGGGCTTTTTCATTTCTGCTCATGGGAGCGCCGTATGCTGCAATTAGAATATCAGGCGGACGGACTTATCCCGGCCGTCATTCAGGACCGTCACAGTGGAAAAGTTTTGATGCTGGGGTACATGAACGCGGAGGCATGCCAGCAAACACTCGACTCCGGATTTGTGACCTTCTTCAGCCGCACGCGGCAGAAGCTGTGGACCAAGGGTGAGACCTCCGGGCACCGGCTGGTGGTGCGCGAGATTCGCGTGGACTGCGACCAGGACGCGCTGCTGATTCAAGCCGAACTGGCCGGTCCGGGCTGTTGCCATCTTGGCTACCGCTCGTGCTTCTTCCGCAAGCTTACCGAGAGAGGAGAGGAGATCATCCTGGAGCGCGAATTCGATCCTGCGAAAGTCTATGGTCAGGAACACCCGGAGAGCCAGACATGAACCTGCTGAAATTGGGAATGCCGAAAGGAAGTCTGCAAGAAGCCTCGCTGCAGCTCTTTCGCCGCGCGGGCTACGAAATCGCCGTTAATCCGCGCTCGTATTTTCCCTCCATCGACGATGATGAAATCGAGTGCATGCTGATCCGCGCGCAGGAAATGGCGCGCTACGTCGAGGACGGCATTCTCGACGCTGGCCTGACCGGCAAGGACTGGATTCTGGAAAACGAAGCGAACGTGGTGGAAGTCGCCGACTTGGTTTACGCCAAGCAGACGTTCGGCAAGGTGCGCTGGGTGCTCGCCGTCCCGGAAAAATCGCCCTTCCAGAGCGTGAAGGATCTGGAGGGAAAAATCATCGCCACGGAGCTGGTCGGCGTGACCCGGCGCTACCTCGCGCAGAACGGCGTCAAAGCCAAGGTGGAGTTTTCCTGGGGCGCGACCGAAGTGAAGCCTCCGGTCCTGGCGGACGCTATTGTCGAGGTCACCGAGACCGGCTCTTCCCTGCGCGCCAATGGCTTGCGCATCGTCGATACGGTGCTCGAATCGAACACCAAGTTCATTGCCCATCCCACCGCCTGGGAGGATTCCTGGAAGCGCCAGAAAATCCAGACGCTGGTGATGCTGCTGCAAGGCGCCATCGAAGCCGCGGGCAAGGTCGGCTTGATGCTCAACGTGCGCCGCACCGATCTGGAAGACGTGCTGTCGGTTCTCCCGGCTTTGAAACGCCCCACCGTCTCGAACTTGAGCGACCCCGCTTGGGTCGCCGTCAATACCGTGATCGAAGAAAGGACGGTGCGCGAGATTATTCCCCGCCTCAAGGCCGCGCACGCGCAGGGCATTGTGGAATATCCCCTGAATAAGATTGTGGTTTGAGAAAAGGGAACAGGGTGTTAGGTGCTGGAGACCGGGGTTTTGCCTTTTCCCCCGCCCCGGACCTTGTCCGATGCTTGACATCATCCGCAGTACAGATCGCAACGCAATATATCGCCTTATCCAGGCGCGCACTACCAGCTTGGCCGAAGCCGAGGTGGTGGTCCGCCCCATCCTGGACGACATCCGGCGCCAGGGGGACCGCGCCCTCCGGCGCTACACGAGAAAGTTCGACCGCCTCGACCTCCGCAAGGCCGGCTTTACGGTCTCGCGTGACGAGATTCGCCGCGCCTATGGCGGTGTTCCGCGCGGCTTCGTGGCGGCGCTGCGGGTGGCGGCCGCGAACATTCGCCGGGCGGCTCGCCGCCAGTTGCCACGCCCCTGGACCTTCGAGACCCGTACCGGCGTGAGCGTCGGGCAGGTGGTCCGCCCACTCGAACGCGTGGCCTGTTACGTTCCCGGTGGACGCTTTCCCCTGCCCTCCACGGTGCTCATGAGCGTTATCCCCGCGCAGGAAGCTGGCGTGCGCGAGGTGTTGGTAACCTCGCCGCGGCCCGCGCCCGCCGTCCTGGTCGCCGCCGACTTTCTCGGCATCAGAAAAATCTTCCGCCTGGGCGGCGCGCAGGCGGTCGCGGCCTTTGCCTTCGGGACGGAGTCTGTGCCGCGCGTTGACAAGATCGTGGGCCCAGGGAATCGTTACGTTGCCGCCGCTAAGAAGCTGGTGGCAGGGGAGTGCGGCATCGATTTCGTCGCGGGGCCGTCGGAGCTTGTGCTGGTGGGCGCGCGCGGTGACGCGGAGTGGATCGCCTCCGACCTGGTCGCGCAGGCCGAACACGATCCCGACGCGGCTGCGATTCTTATTACCCCTTCGCTCAAGCTAGCACTGCAAGTGCAAGCCGCGGCGCGGGGAATCCTGGCGCGGCTGGCATTGCCCCTGGCAGAGCGAGCGCTGGCCACCCAGGGCGGGATCGTCGTGACGCGCACACTGGCAGAGGCCGCGGAGCTGGTGAACCGCTTGGCCCCCGAGCACCTCACGCTTTTGGAAGGCGCCGCCGGCCTGCTCGGCCGGGTCCGGTCTGCCGGCTCGATATTCCTCGGCGCCTACAGCCCTGTGGCCGCCGGGGATTATGCCTCCGGGACTAATCACATCCTTCCAACCAGCGGAGCGGCGCGCTTACGCGGTGGGTTGAGCGCCGCGGATTTTGTGAAGACCATTTCCGTGCAGCGGCTCAGCCGTGGCGGGCTGGCAGGCCTCAAGAATGCCATCGTGACGCTTGCCAATGCCGAAGGCCTGAAGGCCCACGTCTATTCTGTGCAGGCCAGGTTTCGATCTTCCGGCGAAGTGAGGACCCAGAAGCGATGATTCGACCTCGCAAGGCCATTGAACGTCTGACCCAGTATCGACCTCCGCAGGAAGGTCGCGGGGGAAAGATGCGGCTCGACTTCAACGAGAATACGGTCGGTTGCGCTCGGCAGGTGGTCCGTGCGCTGCGGCGAGCCGTGAACCCCGAGATGCTGACGCGTTACCCCGAGTATGATGAAGGTCGGCGCACGCTGGCCGCCTATTTTGGCGTGGCCCCGGAAGAGTTGGTGCTCACCAACGGCACGGACGACGCCATCAAAACGGTTTGCGACACCTTCGTCGATCCTGACGACAGACTGCTGGTTCCTGCTCCGACCTTTCCGGTGTACGAATTCTTCCACAGCGTTGCGGGTGGAAAGACTCTGCGTATTCGTTACGATGAAAATTTCCGCCTGCCCAACAAGAAATTCATCAGCGCTCTGAAGAGGCAGCCCGTGCGCTGGGTGGCGCTGGCCAATCCCAACAACCCCACCGGCACACAAATTCCCCATGCCGATCTAAAAGCGATCCTGCTGGCCGCTCCGGAAACTTTGGTGCTGGTCGATGAGGCGTATCACGATTTTTCCGGACAGACCGTTCTTCCCTGGATTCGCAAATATCCCAACCTGGTCGTGACCCGAACCTTCTCGAAGGCCTTCGGCCTGGCGGCGCTGCGCCTGGGTTGCCTGTTCGCCAACGCGGAGCTCACCGAAGCTCTGCGCCGGGGCCAGAATCCTTTCGCGGTGAACTCGCTAGCCTTGATCTGCGCCTGCGTCGCGATTCAGTACGATGCCCAAGTGCGTAAGTACGCGGGCGAAGTCCGCTGGAACCGCTCGGAATTCTCTCGCTGGCTCGGCGCACGGGGGATTCCCTACGTCCCCAGTTCCGCGAATTTCGTCTTGACGCGTGTGGGCCGGCACGCTCCGGAAATCGCCCGGCGGCTGCGCGCCGATGGCATTCTGGTGCGCGACTGGAGTTACGACCCGCACCTGAAGGGCTACCTGCGCTTCACCATCGGTCCCGTGGCCCAAACGCGCCGGCTGATGGCGGAGCTCCAACGCGTCGAAAACCTCATCGAAAGCCGCCGCGGCGCACGGGCCTGGAAGAATATCGTCTCCTACCCCTCCACGGGATGGTTCGCATGAAAGCGCGCACCGCCACCCTGCACCGCAAGACGGCTGAGACGGATATCCGCGCGCGCCTGAATCTGGACGGTCGCGGCCGTTATGAGATCTCGACGGGCGTTCGCTTCCTCGATCACATGCTGGAGCTTTTCGCGCGGCACGGCGGCTTCGACCTGGATTTCGAGGCGCGCGGCGACCTGGATGTCGATCAGCACCACACGGTGGAGGATGTAGGCCTTGTGCTCGGCCACCTGCTGCGCAAGGCGCTCGGCTCAAAGAAAGGTATTAACCGCGCAGGTTATTTCCTTATGCCTATGGACGAGACCCTGGCGATTGCCGCCATCGACCTGGGCGGGCGGCCTTACCTGGTGCTGAACGCTCCTCTCAAGGCGCGGCGCGTAGGCGATCTCCAGAGCGAGCTGCTGGAAGATTTCTTTCAGGGATTTGCCGCCGGCGCGGCGGCGAACTTGCACCTCAAAGTGGCCTATGGACGGTCCAGCCATCACGCCGTGGAAGCCTTGTTCAAGGCATTTGCGCGGGCGCTGCGCTATGCCTGCTCGCGAGATCGGCGTCTGAAGTCGCAGCTCCCCAGCACGAAGGGGCTCCTATGATTGCCGTGCTCGATTACGGCGCCGGCAATGTGGGCTCGGTGCTGAAGGCTGTCGAGTACCTGGGCATTCCGGCGCAGCGGATCGATCAGCCCAAAGCGTTGCGTTCGGCCGAGAAGATCATTTTTCCTGGGCAGGGCCACTTCGGCGCCATGATGAAAGCCCTCGCGGAGCGCAGGTTGCTCACACCCCTGCGGGAGGCACTCGCGGAAGGGAAAGCTTTTCTCGGCATCTGCCTCGGCTTACAGGCGCTCTACGAAGCGAGCGAGGAAGCCCCCGATGTGGCCGGTCTCGGAATCCTGCCTGGTCGCGTGCCCCGCTTCCAAGGCGTTTTCAAGGTTCCGCACGTCGGCTGGAGCCAGCTCGAGTTGCGACGCGACGGCGGACTGTTCCAAGGCGTTGCGGACGGCAGCTTTGTCTACTATTGCCATTCTTATTATGGGCCTGTCACCCCGGAGAGCTGTGCAGTCACGGAATACGGCCAGACGTTCGCGGCCGGGGTCGAGCTGGACAAGATCTGGGCCGTGCAGTTCCACCCGGAAAAGTCAGGGGATGTGGGGCTGATGGTCCTGAAGAATTTTCTGAATCTGTAGGAAGTCAGTTGTCCGTTGGAGTAAGACAACCGTCCCGGTTCCGTTGCAACTGACGACTGACCACCGACAAGGGACAAGTTGCCTAAGCATGTTCGCCAAACGCATCATTCCGTGTCTCGACTGCAAAGACGGCCGGGTGGTGAAAGGCATCCAGTTCGTCAACCTGCGGGATGCCGGCGACCCAGGCGAGCTCGCGGAGACGTACAACCGCGAAGGTGCGGACGAACTCGTGATGCTCGACATCTCCGCCTCGCGCGAGGGCCGCGCGACGCTGATGGACACGGTGAAGCGCGTGGCGCGGCGGCTTTTCATTCCGCTCACGGTGGGCGGCGGGGTGCGCACGCTCGACGACGCACGGCGGTTGCTTTCCGCCGGCGCCGATAAGGTTGCGGTCAACACGGCGGCGGCTGAAACGCCTGAGGTGGTCAGCGTCATCGCGGAGAATTACGGGCGCCAGGCCGTAGTGGTGGCCATCGACGCGCGGCGGCGAGGGGCTTCCGTGGATGGCCCGCATTGGGAAGTGGTGACCTACGGGGGCACGCAGCCCACCGGACTGGATGCTCTGGAGTGGGCGCAGCGCGTGGAGGAGCTGGGCGCGGGTGAAATCCTGCTGACCTCCATGGACGCGGACGGCACCCAGGCGGGTTTCGACTGCGAGCTCACCGCCACGATCGCGCGCGCGCTGCACATCCCGGTCATCGCTTCGGGCGGGGCGGGCGGCCCGGACCATTTTGCGGAAGTGTTTTTGCGAGGTTGCGCCGACGCCGCGCTGGCCGCTTCGATTTTTCATTACGAGACGCACACCATCCGCGGCCTGAAAGAATTCCTGCGCGCCCAAGGCGTGCCGGTTAGGCTGTGAGAATAGGTGCGGGGTTCTCGGGACTAGGTGCTGGAGATTTTGAAACCCAGTCCCCAGCACCCAGTCCCGGTTTCCCATGATCATCCCCTGCATCGACTTGATGGATCGCAAGGTCGTGCAACTGATTCAGGGCAGAGAAAAATTCCTGGAGCTCCCCGACGCGGTTGCCGTGCTCGAGAAATTTGCGAGCTATCCGGAAATCCAGGTGATCGACCTCGACGCGGCGATGGGCAAAGCGGAGAACAACGCCGAGATCGTGCGCGAGCTTTGCCGCCGCAAACCCTGCCGTGTGGGCGGCGGCATTCGCAGCGTCGAGCGCGCACAGGCGGCCGCACGAGACGGTGCGCTCAAGGTCATTGTGGGCAGCAGCGCCTTCAGCGCGCGCGGCATCAATGAAGAATTCTTGCGCGGCCTCGTGGCAGCCGTGCCGCGTGATAAGGTTCTGATCGCCGTGGATTCTCTTGGCGACCGCGTGGCCATTCGCGGCTGGCGCGAGACGCTGCCGCTCACCGCCGCGCAGGCGCTGCCTCAGCTCGAGCCCTATTGCTCGGAGTTTCTCTGCACCTACATCGATGCGGAAGGAAAACTGCAGGGAACGAACATCGATTGGTTCCGGAGTTTGCGCGCCGCCACCAAGCTGCCCATCACCGCGGCGGGGGGCATCACCACCGACGACGAAATTCAGGCGCTGGAAGAACTCGGCATGAACGCGGCGCTGGGGATGGCGATCTACCGGAAGATCTTCCCGGAATTCTTCGTGGAGCACGAGCCCGGCAGGCACTGAACGGCCCTGTCCTTGGGGGTCTGCGAGGTCCCGTCGTGCCTGCATGAAAGTGCCGTTGAAAGTTGAAAGGGAGAACCCGCTGCTTTCGACCTTTGACTTTCAACCTTCAACTGCTCTTCAGAGACCCCTCACCCGCCCTCGTCCCTCAGTCGACGCTCCCAGCAGTCGGAGCGGGCCTGGTCGGCTGGGCAAGACTTGTGACTATTTCTTAGTCCGGCTGCCGGGTTTGACGGCGGGGATTCCCGCTTTGCACAGCGGGCAGTCAGCGGGATTGTAATTCTGAATCTGCAGGGTGACGAGCGCGGCTTTGGGCAGGCCTGCCTGCCCAGGCAGGCCCAGGTCGGCCTTGCCTCCGCTGCGGTCGATGAGCGCACCTGTGCCTACCACCCTGCCGCCTGCATGCTCGACGCACTGAATCGTCTCGCGCGTGGACAGACCCGTGGTGATCACGTCCTCCACCACCAGCGTGACTTCACCGGGCGTCAAGCTGAAGCCGCGCCGCAGCGTCATGGCGCCCTCTTGCCGCTCGGTGAAAAGTGCGCGTGCGCCCAGGGCGCGGGCCACTTCGTGGGCCACCAGGATTCCCCCAAGCGCCGGCGCTGCCACCACCGCTGGGCACAGGTGACGCAACTTCTCCGCCAGCAGTGACCCCAACTGCTCCGCCACGCGCGGATGCTGCAGTACGAGCGCGCATTGCACGTAGCGATCGCTGTGCAAGCCCGAGGAAAGAATGAAGTGCCCCTCGAGAACCGCCGAATGCTTGCGAAAGATATCGAGAATCTCGTTTTCTGTCATGAGTGTTGAGCCTGGGATGCAGGCGCTGCGAGCACCTTTTCGATCTCCGCCGCGATGGCGTCGGCTGCGGCCGCGGGATCCGGGGCGGCGGTGATGGGCCGTCCAATGACCAGATAGTCCGCACCCGCGCGGATGGCGCTCTCGGGACTGGCGATGCGCGTTTGGTCGTCGCTCGCGACCGTCACCGGCCTGACCCCGGGCGTAACGATCAGAAAGTTGGGGCCACAGGCTTTTCGAATCGCCGTGATTTCACGTGGCGAGGCCACGACGCCATCCAGCCCAGCCTTCTGCGCGAGCCGCGCCAGCCGGACCACGACATCCTCCGGAGATCCCTGGAAGCCTACTTCCGCCAGGTCGTCCGGGCCGAGGCTGGTCAGAACCGTGACCGCCAGCACTCGCGTGGGCGCCGCGACGGCCCGCGCGCCCTCGGCCAAGCGAACACCCTTCAGGGCGGCTTCCATCATCTTGCGGCCGCCGGAGGCGTGAACGTTCAGCAGGCTTACGCCGAGCATCGCCGCTTGGCGCGCTGCGGCGAGCACGGTGTTGGGAATGTCGTGAAACTTGAGATCGAGGAATACTCGTTCACCCGTGGCCACGAGATAGCGTGCCAGCACCGGACCTTCCGCTGTGAACACTTCCGACCCAACCTTGAACATCCCCACGTGGCCGTGGAGTTTTTGCGCGACGCGCAGACCCGCTTCCGCGCTCGGAACATCCAGCGCTACAACGATTTTTTCCCACGCAGGCATCGTGGCCATTTTAGCAGGTTGCTGAAGATTCCGGTTGTCATTCTGAGCGAAGGGACTGCGGCGATTCTTCGCCCGCAGAGCGGGCCCAGGATGACAGTAGGCGTGCTGAGAACAGTGGCGGGCGCTTACTCTTCGGCGACGCTTCCGTCACCGAAGAGTCCGCAAAATTCGTCTGAGGATTTTCGCAGCGCCAGCCAGTCTGGAAGCAGGTCCGGGGTTTCCAGCCACACCTGGAACCACCGGGAGATCTCCTGCTTCTCAAGGCGTTTCTGCGGCTGCACGCGTGGGTTTGCCGCCAGGCTCTGCGCGCGCAGCTTGCCCTTTTTCACGAGCGCACGGACCATTGTCATGCCGACGCGATCTGCGGCGCTGCGATAGTCGCGATAAAGGGCATCGAGCTTCAGCAGGGATCGTTCCGCGCTGGCCAGGTCATGAAACTCCAACACGCCTGCCAGCCGGCTCGCGTAAGGCTCCTCCATGGCCGGGGCGGAGTAGCGGTCCTCGTACTGGACTTGACAGCCGGCCTCCCGCAGGACCGCCGCGATGTAAGCCAGAGAGGTGTTGTCGCGGGGGCCAAGTCGGCGCCGAAGTTCGTTGCGGACAGCGCGCAGTTGTTCCCAATCGATACGCTTCAGGTTTTGCGCTCGGCAGTAATCAAGAATGACCTGCTTCTTGCTCACTTTGGCAGACAGATGCTCCTGTCGGACCGCCTCATGGGGTTTGGCCGCGACGCCGTGGCGTTGAGGACTTGTCCGACGGACCGGGCTTTTGCAGAGCGCCGTGCCGTAGCGCCGCGAGTTCCCGCCTGTATCGTGCCACGTTGCGCTGGTGTTCGGAAAGGGTTGGGGCGAAGATGTGCCCTCCGTGATTATTACTTACAAAGTAGAGTGCGTCGCCATCTGCCGGGTGCAATACCGCGCGCACTGAGACTTCGCCCGGACTGGCAATGGGCCCCGGCGGCAAGCCTGCGCGCCGGTAAGTATTGAAAGGCGAGTCGAAGTTGAGATCAGCAGCGGTGATGGGGCCGCCCGAATGGTGGTCGAGCCGTACGGCGTAGATGACGGTAGGGTCGGACTGCAACGGCATGCCCTTTTCGACGCGGCGCGTGAAAACGCCTGCCACCACCGGGCGCTCCGCCGGGTCCGGAGTCTCCTTCTCGACCAGGGAGGCCAGGGTTATAACTTCGTGCAGTTTCACCGAACCCGGAACGATCTCGCTGCGGAACCTCGTTTGGAGTATGTGCCGGAAGCGGGCCAGCATCGCGGCCACGACCGTCGCGGCGTTCGCACGCCGCGGAAACCGATACGTATCCGGAAAAAGATAACCTTCGAGCGAGGGCGCGGAGGGATCAAGATCACGGATCAGCGCAGTCTGCTGGGTGGTGCGCAGGAAATCGGCAGGATTCAAGCCCAGGCGTTCCTCGAAAATGCGCGCCATGTCGAATCGGTCTGAGCCTTCGGGAATCACGACCTGATTGAGATAAACATCTCCCTGGATCAATTTGTGGTAAACATCGATGGGGCACAACGGCCGGTCGAAGAGGTAATCACCGGCCTTGAGATGATTGTGCGTCCGTCTAATCCAGTAGCGAGCGAGAAAAGGAATCCTGTGCGCGAGCACGCCCCGCGCCGCGAGGAGGTCGGCGATGGAGGGGGCGTCGCTACCGGGCTCAATTTCTACGATCAGACTACCAGTGAAGCCCTGGTAGGGATGGTAGAGGTCGTACACCACCCAGGCCGCACCCCCCAAGCCCAGCACGACAGCCACCGCTGCGAGTATGCGTTTCATCCCTCCACTCCACCTTGTCGGTTGCGCTCGTTTTCAAGGTAATCAAGATAACTCTGCAGAAGCAAGACGGCCGCCACGCGGTCCACGGCACGCTGCCGCTTGCCGATGCTCATTCCGGATTCGCGCAGGGTGCGATTCGCCTCCGCGCTGGTCAGCCGCTCGTCCCACAAATCCACGGGGCACGGCAGGCGCTGCCGAAGTTTCTCCGCGAATTCCGCGACGCGTTGCGACATGCTGGTCTCGCCGCCCCGGTGACCGATGGGATTTCCCACCAGCACGCGCTCCACCGAGTATTCCTCCGCGAGCGCGCGCAGGCGCTCCAGATCGTCGGCAAGGCGCGTCCGTTCAAGCGTAGGCAACCCCTGCGCCGTAATTCCGAGCGCGTCGGATACGGCCAAGCCCATACGTTTGGTGCCGAAATCAATTGCCAAGATCCGTCGACTCACAATAGTGTTCAGCCTGGCGGACAGAGACGTTGTCAGCATTTTCCGTGGCGACCCGGAGATGCCACCTTCGTCGCAGCCGCCCGAATCCGATGATACACCCATCGGTCAAACTCACGGGAGGTTCGCGGCTGCCGCCCCAGCCAAGTGGCGCGCTTCCGCCTGTCACGGTGAAAGGGATTGATCAGCCGCTGCGGGTTAACGCGCCCGGTTCCAGGGTGTGAGGCGGGCGCAGCTCAGCTCGAAACTTCGGCAGTCTCGGTCGCGGAGTCGGGCAGATGTGCGGGCCGGTCGGCCAAGTCCAACGTCACGGCCTTTTCGTTGCAGGAGGCGTAGCGGTCACAGCGCAGGCAATCGCGCCAGACTTTGGTGGGAAACCTCTCGCGCGGGACTTCGCGAAACCCCAGCTTCTCAAAGAACGTGGGAGCCACGGTGAGCGCAAACACCGTCTTCAAGCCGAAGCCCTCGGCCTCAGCGAGCAGACACTCCATCACCTCGCGGCCGATGCCCTTGGACTTCAGGGCCGAGTCGACGCACAAAGAGCGGATTTCCGCAATCTCCTGGCTGTAGAGCTTGAGCGCGCCGCAGCCCGCCAGCTTGCCCTCCTCCTCGGCCACGGTGAACTCCCACACGTTTTCGTAAAGGTCGGTAAGCGTGCGCGGCAGCATGATGCGCTCGCCCGCGTAGTAGTTGATCAACCGGTGGAGGTCGGGCACATCACCGAGCTTAGCTTTGCGGATCGTCAGCAACCTTTCCTCTCTCTCAAGACTTGCGCCGATAGGCATCGGCGAGCGGCACTGGACGAACCCATGTCGTACGGCCCGACTAAGCGTGCTCATCCTGCATGAGAAGAATCATGAGCGCCTTTTGAGCGTGCAAGCGGTTCTCCGCTTGGTCATACACTACGGATTGTGTTGAATCGATGACCTCGTCGGTAACTTCCTGGCCCCGGTGAGCCGGAAGGCAATGCATAAACAGAGCAGCGGAATCGGCAGCGGCCATGAGGTCTTTGGTCACGCGATAAGGCGCGAAGACCTGTGACCGGAGGTGCGCCGCGTATTCCTGCCCCATGCTGGTCCAGACGTCTGTATAGACCGCCTGAGCGCCCGCCACCGCCTGAACCGGGTCATGCAGGGCCTCGACCGTCGCGCCGGTTTCAGCCGCGAAAGCGCGGGCGGCCTCCAGGACCTCCGACTTCGGCTCATAACCAGGCGGCGTCGCGACACGAACGGACGCCCCAAGCTTTGCCGCCATAATCATCAGCGAGTGGCACACGTTGCTGCCGTCCCCGACGAAGGTCAGTTTCAATCCTTTCAGGCTGCCGAACTTTTCGTGCAACGTAAAGAAATCCGCCAGCGCCTGGCACGGATGGAAGAGGTCGGTCAGGGCATTGATGACGGGGATGGAAGCATTCGCGGCCAGTTCCAGGACGGACTCGTGCGCAAAGGTCCGCGCCACGATGCCATGCACCCAGCGCTCGAGGTTGCGGGCAATGTCCTTGATGGCTTCGCGCTCGCCCAGGCGCGGCTTGGTGTGGTCCAGGTAGACGGCAAAGCCGCCCAGGCTGGTCATGCCGACTTCGAAGGTGGTGCGGGTTCGCAGCGAGGGCTTCTCGAAGATCATCGCCAGTTGCTTACCTCCCAGCGCCTGCGAAAACTCGCTGGGCGTGGCTTTCACCCGCTCCGAGAGGTCGAAGATGAGCTTCAGGTCGTCGCGAGTCAGATCCTGATCGGCCAAAAGGTCTCGGACACTCAAGGTCTCCGGCTTTCTGATCGTCGTCATCACCGCCATCACGCGTTTACCCCCTTCGTCGCGGCCGCCGGCGCCAGAGCTGCCAGGATCGGCCGTAGAACCGCAACCAATTCGTCCACATGCCTCGGTTCGATAATCAAAGGCGGGAGAAAGCGCAGCACCTTCTCCTGCGTGCAATTCATCAGCACGCCCGCTTCCAGCCCCTGTTGCACCACGGGCTTTCCGGACGTCACGAGTTCCACCGCCATCATCAATCCGTCGCCGCGCACTTCCCGGATCACCGGAAGCTCGGCGCGCAACCTTTCGAGCTGCGCGCGGAAATAAGCTCCCACCTCGCCGACGTGCGCAAGGAAACCAGGGCGCTCGAGGATCTCCAGAACCTTCAGCGCCAGCCGGCATTGCAGCGGGCCGCCTCCGAACGTCGTTCCGTGCATACCGGGAGAAAATGCTTGTGCGACTTCCTCGCGCGCCAGGATGGCCGCCAGCGGCAGCCCCGCGGCCAGCGGCTTGGCCACTACCACGACGTCCGGCTGCAAACCGAATTTTGTGAAGGCAAAGAAGCGCCCGGTACGCCCGAGCCCACACTGAATCTCATCGCAGATCAACAGTGCGCCCCGGGCGCGGCAAAGCTCTGCGGTGGCCCTCAGGAAATCCTCGCGAACTTCCACTACGCCGCCCTCGCCCTGAATCACTTCCAACAGCACCGCGGCGACCCGCGCCGTGAAGCTTTCCTGCAGGTGCGCAATATCGTTCTGGCGTACGAACCGGACTCCCGGCACCAGCGGCTCGAAAGGCTGGCGATACTTCTTCGACCAAGTCGCCGAAAGCGCACCAAACGTGCGTCCGTGAAAAGAGTTCTCGAGGGCCAGGATTTCGTAGCGCTCGAACGGCTCGGTGGCGGCCTGCTTCCGAGCGTAAGCGCGCGCCAGCTTCATCGCCCCGTCGATCGCTTCCGTGCCGCTGTTGGCAAAAAACGCGCGATCCAGGCCCGAGAGGCGTGTGAGTTTCTCCGCCAGCGGCGCTTGATAGGGATGGTAGAGCAGGTTGGAAATGTGCAAGACGGTTTCCGCTTCGTCGCGAAGAGCTGCCATGATTTCCGGGTGAGCGTAACCCAGAGAATTGACCGCCAAGCCGCCGAGGAAATCCAGATACTTCTTCCCGTTCTCGTCGTAGAGGTAGCAGCCCTCACCTCGCACGGCCAGGACCGGCAGCCGATCGTAGGTGGGAATCAGCACGCGCTTTTCAAGTTCGGCAATCAGATCGCGATTCATCAGCCCTTCACAATCCGAGTTCCAGCGGTTTTGCCGTCCTGGATCGCGCGCAGCAGCACGTTCGGGGCGGCGGTGGAGAGGATGTCCACTTCGCCCACGTGATGGCGCAGCGTGCGCCCGCAGGAGAGCAGCTTCGGAATCATTCCGTCCCGGACAACGCCTTTGCGGATCAAGCGGCGGATCTCCGCGAGCCTCACGACGGGCAGCAGTCGTTTCTCGGCGTCCCAAACGCCGCCCGATTCGGTGAGGTAAAGCAGGCGGTCGGCCTTCAGCGCCACCGCCAGAGCTGCCGCCAAATCATCGGCGTTGATGTTCAGAAACTCGCCACGCGCGTTCACGCCAAGGCTGGCCACGACCGGGATCAAGCCACCGCGCAGGGCAATTTCCAGCACGTTGGTCTTGACTTTGTGCGGCCGACCGACGAAGCCCAAATCCTTCCTGCTGCCATTCACACCGACGGTCAGCTTGCGCGCGCGCACCAAGCTGCCGTCACCACCACAGACTCCCAGCGCGGATTGTCCCTGGCTCTCAAGTGCGGCCACCCACTGCTTGTTCACGAGGCCCGCCAGCACCATCATCGCCACGTCCCGTGTGGCCGCATTGGTCACGCGCAGGCCGTGGTGAAACTCCGTGGAGATGCCCAGGCGCTCGAGAGTGTGCGTCAGCACCTTCCCGCCGCCGTGCACCACCACCACAGAGTGGCCGGCGCGGCAAAGCGCTGCAATTTGCCGCGCCAGGTTCTTGCGGCCCTTCGGGTCCTCCGCGCCATGCCCGCCGATTTTGACAACCAAATTCATAACAGTCCGGTCTCTTGTGGGAAGCCAAACATCACGTTCATGTTCTGAACTGCCTGCCCCGCCGCACCCTTGCCGAGGTTGTCGAGGGCGGAAACCAGGATCAATCTCCCCGTGGGCGCATCGAGTGCAAAGCCCAGATCCGCGTATTGCGTGTGCCCTACGCCCTGAATTTCCGGCAAACTTCCGGCCGGATATATGCGTACCAGGGGCGCAGCCGCATAAAATTTCCTGAATAAAGCTTCCACTTCGCTGACTTCGCGCCGCTGCCAGAGGCGCAGATAAATCGTGCTCAAAATGCCGCGCGTGATCGGCAGAAGGTGGGGTGTGAAAATGAAATCCTTTTCCGCCAGATCAAGCGCCTCGAGCATTTCCGGCACGTGTCGATGATTGAAAACGCCGTAGGCGCGCAAGTTCTCGTTAACTTCGGGGAAATGCACCTTGTCGCTGGGGGTGCGGCCGGCTCCGCTGGCGCCGGACTTCGAATCTGCGATGATCCCCGCCTGGCGGTCCACCCAGCCGGCCTTGAGGAGCGGGGCGAGCGCCAGGATGACGGACGTGGCGTAACAGCCAGGATTCGACACGAGACGTGCTTTGGCAATCGCGGGCGCATCGAATTCCGGGATGCCGTAGACCGCTTCGGCCAACGCCTCCGCGGCGTAGTGATCAAAGCCATACCAGCGTGTGTAAGCCTTGGAGTTTTTCAGCCGAAAAGCGCCACTCAGGTCCACCACGCGCAGGCCACTCTGCAGCAGGGCTGGCACGACTTGGTGCGAAGTCTCGTGAGGAGTGGCAAGGAAAACCACACCGCAGCCGGAGGTGGCGACCTGTTCGGTGTCCAAGGGCTCACAGAGGACCGAAAACCGCCCGCGCAGTTTGGGATGAACCTGCTCAATCGCAAACGCTTTCTTGCCGTCCCTTCCGGATGACATCAGGCAGGTCACGGATGCGAAGGGATGGGCGGCGAGGAGGCTCAGGAGTTCGCATCCCACGTAACCTGTGGCGCCAATCACCGCGGCGTGAATCGCCGAATGGGCGGGCGATTTCGCGCCGAACTGTTTGGGAGTTTTTGTCTCGACGGCTGTGCTCAATGCCTTTTTGTACCCCACATCCTCTTAAAGCATATTTATACAGCGTGTGTATAAATATTCTTTTTTATAGCGGAAGCGCTGCACTCCTGTCAAGAAAAAACTCAATCGCCGGAAGGATTTGGCGGAGGGGCCGAACCCGCTTGACGAACCCACCCGCCGGAAGGGAAAGTCCTTTGGTACTCCGGCTGCGCTAGCAAAGAAAGCGCGGCGCGACGGCATCCCCTCAAGTATAATAGCAGTTTCGGGCTGTACCACACTGACGATCATCTTCTGGGAGGATTGGGAATGCGTCGCATAGCCATGCTTGCGTGCTGGTGTTTCCTTGGGGTTTCTGCGGCCGCACTTGCCGTGCCGGTCAAAACTCAGGACATTACTTTCCCGAGCGGCGGCGAGACCCTTACGGGTTATCTTGTTCTGCCCGAATCAGGCGGCAAACACCCTGCCCTGCTAGTCATCCACGAGTGGTGGGGGTTGAACGACTGGGTCAAGGAGCAGGCGCGCAGATTGGCGGAGCAAGGGTACGTGGCCTTGGCGGTGGACCTCTATCGCGGGCAAGTGGCGTATGATCCCTCGCTCGCCCACGAACTGATGCGCGGCATGCCGCAGGACCGCGCCGTTCGTGACCTCAAGGCCGCCTTCGACTACCTGGCAGCGCGCCAGGACGTGAACAAAGAGAAGATCGGCTCCGTAGGCTGGTGCATGGGAGGCGGGTTTTCGCTGCTGCTGGCGGTCGATGAGCCGCGGCTGGCCGCCTGCGTGCTGAACTACGGCTCCATGCCCACGGACTCGGCGGACATTCAAAAGATCCACGCGCCGGTGTTGGGAAATTTCGGTGCCGATGATCGCGGTATTCCACCCAGCGCGGTCGAGGCCTTCGAGCGGGCTATGAAAGGCGCGAACAAATCCGTCGACGTGAAAGTCTATCCCGGCGCCGGCCACGCCTTTGAGAACCCGAACAACAAACTGGGTTATCGCGAGGTTGCTGCCGAGGACGCCTGGAAACGCACCCTGACATTCCTGGACCACAACCTGAAGTAGAGTCGGACGGGTATCGGGATCCGTGCAGCAACCCCCGGCTTCTCATCCCGTGGGATAGGAGAGCTCTCCTTCGCGCACGGTCGCGACAGGCAGGAGCTTCCGTCGCCCCGTGCGGGTCTTGCCATCCGAATCCGTAAAGGTGAATTCGCCGTCGCGCAGATCGAGAACGGTCGCGTCTGGCATGGCGCCAGTCTTCATCGTCCCGATCTCGACGCCGAGGATGTGTGTCAGATCTTGCGGTACAACAGCGCCTTCTTCACCTCGCCGATGGCGCGCGTCACGTTGATCTCGCGAGGGCAGGCTTCGACACAGTTGAAGATCGTGCGGCAACGCCAGACGCCGTCGAGGGTGTTCAGGACCTGCATCCTTTCCTCGCCGCCCTCGTCGCGGGAGTCGAAGAGGAAGCGATGAGCATTCACGATTGCCGCCGGTCCCACGTATTCCCCATCTGCCCAGAAGGACGGGCAACCCGAAGTGCACGCCCCACACAGAATGCACTTGGTCGTGTCGTCGAACTTCTCGCGATCCTCCGGTGACTGCAGCCGTTCCTTTTCCGGGTCGGGAGTGTGGGTGATGAGATACGGCTTCACGCTGCGGTACTTCGCCAGGAAGGCGTCCATATCCACGAGCAGGTCTTTGATGACACGGTAGCCGCGTAACGGCTCGATGGTGATCTTTTGGCCCAGATTCATGAGCAGCACTTTGCACGCCAGCCGGTTCGATCCGTTGATCTGCATCGCGTCGGAGCCGCAGATTCCGTGGGCGCACGAGCGGCGATAGGTGAGTGAGCCGTCGAGGTACCACTTCACATAGTTCAGCGCGTCGAGCAGGCGGTCCGTCGGCTCAGCATCGAACTTGTACTCGCCCCACCAAGGTTCTTTGTCCTTGTCGGGATTAAAGCGCTTGATTCGAAGGCTGACCTGCATGGTGGAGCTCCCAAGATTCGGATTTTGGGACTCGGGATTCGGGGGCGAAGACTCCGGACTCTCTCCTTTGCGAATCTCGAATCCCTAATCCCGAACCCCGGCTTTTCAATACTTCCTTTCCATCGGCTGAAACTTCGTAATGGTCACGGGTTTGAACTTGAATTCAATCCCCTTCGGGGTTTGATACGCCAGCGTATGTTTCAGCCAGTTGGCGTCGTCCCGCTTGGGAAAATCTTCACGGTAGTGGCCCCCGCGGCTCTCCTGGCGCGCCAGCGCGCTCTCCACCAGGACGTCCGCCACATCGAGGAGGCAGCCGAGTTCGATCACTTCCAGCAGCTCCGTGTTGTAACGCGCGCCGTGATCCTCAGACTTCACCTGCCGGTAGCGGTCACGCAACTCGCGCAACTTCTCGCGGATGGCCGTCAGACCCTTGGCATCGCGGAACACCGAGGCCTTGTCCATCATCTCGTCCTGCAGAACGTCGCGGATATCCGCCGCGCGTTCCTTGCCGGTGGAATTGAGCACTCGGCTGACCAGGGCGCGGGCAGGCTCGTCGGCATGGGTAGGCAACGGAACCCAGTCGTTTTCTTGGATGAATTTCAGGGCGTGCCGGCCGCCGCGCCGGCCGAAGACCAGGATATCCACCAGTGAGTTCGTCCCCAGGCGGTTCGCTCCGTGAACAGAAACGCAGGCGACCTCGCCCGCCGCATAGAGTCCCGGCAGCGGCGTATTCTTTTTGTCGATCACTACGCGGCCATCGACATCGGTGGGAATCCCGCCCATGGCGTAGTGCGCAGTGGGCTGGATGGGGACGGGGTGCGTCAGTGGATCAATGCCCAGATAAGTTCTCACAAATTCGCTAATATCGGGAAGTTTCTTGTCCAAGACCTCGCTTCCGAGGTGCGTCATGTCCAGGTAAACGTAATTCTTGCCCTCGATGCCCCGCCCCTCGCGAATTTCTCGGTAAATCGCACGCGAAGTCAGGTCGCGCGGGGCCAGGTCGAGCAGCGTGGGCGCGTAGCGCTCCATGAAACGCTCGTTGAGCTTGTTCCGCAGGATGGCACCCTCGCCGCGAGCCGCCTCACTCAGGAGGATGCCCATCTTGTAAATACCCGTGGGGTGAATCTGGAAGAACTCCATATCCTCCAGCGGGATCCCCCGGCGGTAGACCACGGCCATGCCGTCGCCGGTCAGAGAGTGCGCGTTGGAGCTGACGCGATACATCTTGCCGCAGCCGCCTGTGGCAAACAGGACCGCCTTGGCATGGAAGGTGTGAATTTCCCCCGTGGCCAGGCACAGCGCCACCACACCGGCGCACCGGCCGTTTTCGACCAGCAAGTCGAGGACGTGATACTCGTTGTAGAAGTGCACGTCGTGCTTGATGCATTGCTGGTAGCAAGTCTGCAGGATCATGTGCCCGGTGCGGTCCGCGGCGTAACAGGAGCGGCGCACGGGCGCTTTCCCAAACTCCCGGGTGTGACCGCCAAAGGGACGCTGGGCGATCTTCCCTTCGGGCGTCCGGCTGAAGGGCAGGCCCCAGTGTTCGAGATCGTAGACCGTCTCGATCGCTTCCCGGCAGAGAATTTCCACCGCGTCCTGGTCAGCGAGGTAGTCGCTGCCTTTGACGGTGTCGAACATGTGCCATTCCCAGTGGTCTTCTTCCTGATTGCCCAGTGCGGCGCCAATCCCCCCCTGCGCCGTCCCTGTGTGCGAGCGCGTGGGATAGAGTTTGCTCAGAACGGCGACGTGTCCGCGTCCGGCCAGTTGCAGCGCGGCCATCAGGCCGGCCCCTCCCGCTCCCACCACCACAGCGTCATACCGTTGGACCATGTGATTAAGCCTCAGGATAATTTCAACAGGTCGCGACTTCCGTGTTTGCCGGAACCCCGCGACCGCGCCTCCCGGAAGATGCCGCGTCTGCCCGGCGCCTCCCTCCGCTCAGGGAGCCATGGGGGGCTGGAAGGTCAGGATAGCGAGCGATCCCAGCGCCAGGAGAACGAAACCGAGCAGGTAGAGGGAAGCCAGCGAAGCCGTTCGCCAGCCGCGAGGGCTGACGTAGTCCACGAGCACCGTACGCACACCGTTCACGCCGTGAATCATCGCGAGCCACAACATCACCAAGTCGTAGGTCCGCCAGAAAGGTGTGGCGTAGCGCTGGGCGACGAACTGAAAGTCGATATGATCGACGTTGTGGATAATGTGCATGATAAGGAGATGCCCGAGAGCGAGGACGAGCAGGGCGATGCCTGAGATGCGCATGAAGATCCAGGCGTAAAGCTCCAGTCCGCTTTCGGGTTTCGGTCTTCCCGCTCCATTCATCGGTAACCCCCTACCTCACAACGAAGCTCAACATGTAAATGGCCGTGGGAATGAACAGAGCCACAAAGATGATTCCCACCGCATAAGTGAGCTTGCGGTGCAAAGCCATGGTTTCCGGCCAGAAGTCGATAGTGCAGATCCGAATGCCATTGATGGCGTGGTACAGGACTGCCCCCACCAGAAGCACTTCGCCCGCGCGGAATGCGGGGGCGCGATAAAGAAACAGCAGCTTGTTGAAGACCTTCGGTCCCCAGCCGATCAGGGCGATGTCCACGATGTGGATTAACAAGAATAGAAACACACCCACTCCTGCCAACCGGTGCAGGATCCAGGACCAGTGTCCCGGCCCCCCGCGATAAGTCAGGTATTCAAGAGGTTTGACCATGCTCGTCCGCTTCTCCTCGTTGCACGCGGGGCCACGGGTGGATGCCGATGCAAAGCGCGCTACGGCTTTCGGCAACCTGTCCCCACATCTTCCCGCCAACCCGCGCGAACACGCCATGCTACCGCAATCATTCGGCACAATGCAATCAAGCGTATCAGGTGGCGGTTTCTGAAGATCCAAGGAGGAACGTAGAAGAGGGTTGCCGAAGGTTGCGAAACTGCTGAGCGGCCGGTCGTGGGCCAGTTTGCGTTCGGTAAGAGCGGACTCCCCCGGGGTCGACCAGACGCCACGGGTGACGTGGCCGTGCTACCGCTGCCCTCGTTATGTTTTTTGACACCTGGGCTTGGCTGTGTGAAGATAGCGCGGGAGTGTTCTCATGGCAAAGAAGCGTGGTCCTCGAATCATCCTGGCGCTCATTTTGTTCTTTCTTGTCTTCCTGCCCCTCTTCACGAACGGTGTCAACCTGCTCGTGGATTGGTTGTGGTTCAAGCAGGAAGGTTACCGTGTCATCTTCACCACGATCCTGCGGGCGCAAATCGCGCTGGGTGGGATTGCCGGCATGGGCTTCATTGTGGTCACCGGGTTGAATCTCTTCATCGCCCACATCCTGGCGCAACGCCAGGGGTATCGCGTTCACGACGAATACATCGAATTCCCAGCGCTCGACCGTTTCAGTGTGCTCTTCCGCTGGGTAATTTGGGCGGGAGTGCTCTTCGCGGGCTACGTGGTCAGCCAGTGGGGCATGAGCCATTGGCTGACGTACCTGCTCGCGCGGCACGTGCCGGTGATGGGGCAGGCTGACCCGCTCTTCGGCATTGATCTTGGCTTCTATCTTTTTCAATTGCCCTACACGTGGTTTCTTTACCACCTGGCGCTGGTCACGCTCATCTGCTGCCTTTTGAGCGCGACGTTCCTCTACCTGGTGGAAGGCGGGGTGTGGGTGACGCAGCGTGGCCCGGTGGTCGCGCGCGCGGCGCGGGCTCACCTGATGGTGCTGGGCGGCATTCTATTCCTCCTCATCGCTTACCGTATCCGCCTGGCCATGTACGACCTGCTCTATTCGCCGCGCGGAGTCGTTTACGGCGCAGGCTATGCGGACGTTCACGCCACGTTGCCGGTGCTGAAGCTTCTGCTGATCCTCGCGGTCATCACCGCCGGCATTTTCTTCTTCCGCGCACCCCAGGGAAAAGTCCGCACGCCCTTATACGCGATCGGGGCGCTGGTGGCGGTGGCAATCCTGGGCGGGTCGATCTATCCGGAGATCGTTCAGCGCTTCATCGTGGCTCCGAACGAAATCGATAAGGAGCGGCCCTATATCGCGAACGCCATCGAGTTCACGCGTAAAGCCTACGGGCTGGACCGCTTTGAGGAGCGCAGCTTCTCTGCCGTCGAAGACTTGACGCTTGACGACATCCGCAAGAACGAAGCGACCTTCCGCAACGTTCGCCTGTGGGATCACAAGCCGCTGCTGACCACGTTCGCGCAGTTGCAGGAAATCCGCACCTACTACGATTTCGTACGCATTGACAACGACCGCTACTGGATCAACGGGGTGTACCGCCAGGTTTCGCTTTCGCCGCGCGAATTGAATTCGGCGAGTCTGCCAGGCGGAAGCTGGATCAACGAGCACCTGGCTTACACCCACGGTTACGGTCTGTGCCTGGGACCCGTGAACGAATTCACCAGCGAAGGGTTGCCGGAGCTCTTCCTCAAGGATATCCCACCCGCCTCCAGCATCTCCCTCTCCGTGACCCGGCCGGAAGTCTATTACGGCGAGCTGGGGAACGATTACTGCTTCGTGAAGACGCGTGCGCAGGAGTTCGATTATCCCCGCGGCGACCAGAACGTGTATACGAACTATCAGGGCGCGGGCGGAATTCCCGTGAACAACTTCTGGCGGCGCCTTCTGTTCACGCTGGCGTTCGGCGAGAAGAACATTCTGTTTTCGACGGACATTCAACCGGAAAGCCGCCTGATGATCTATCGTCGCGTGCTGGACCGCGCCCAACGCCTTACGCCGTTCCTTCACTACGATCACGATCCCTACATGGTCATCGCGGAAGACGGGGCGCTCTACTGGATGCTCGACGGCTACACGCTCTCGTCGCGATATCCTTACTCGGAGCCTGCCCCCGAAGGGGAAAACTACATCCGCAACTCCGTCAAGGCCACGGTCAGCGCCTATTCGGGTGAAGTGCGGTTTTATATCAGCGACCCCGAGGATCCTTTCATCCAAACCTACGCGCACCTGTTTCCCGGAGTTTTCCGCCCGCTCTCCGACATGCCCAAGGATCTGCGCGCCCACATCCGCTACCCGGAAGAGTTCTTTTCCCTTCAGGCGAGCAAATACGCGCTGTTCCACATGAACGACCCACGCGTGTTCTATAACAAGGAGGATTTGTGGCGAGTCGCGCAGAGCTCGGTCGCGGGACCTGCTGCGCCCATGACGCCATACTACAACATCATGAAGCTCGCGGAAGTCGGCACGCGCGAGGAGTTCATCCTGATGGTGCCGTTCACGCCCGCGCGCAAAGACAACATGATTGCCTGGATGGCGGCGCGCTGCGATGATCCGAACTACGGTAAGGTTCTGGTCTTCACCTTCCCTAAGCAAAAGCTGGTTTACGGCCCACAGCAAATAGAATCGCGCATCGATCAGGACCCGGGAATCTCGCAACAACTGACGCTTTGGGGACAGGGTGGGTCGAAAGTGATTCGCGGCACGCTACTGGTGACGCCGGTGCTCAATTCCGTGCTCTACGTCGAGCCGCTTTACCTGGCCGCCGAAGCCGGCGGTGGACTGCCGCAATTGCAGCGCGTGCTTGTGGCGTATTCCGACCACGTAGTAATGGAAGCAACCTTGGATGCCGCCTTGAGCAAGATCTTCGGCGGAACGGTTACCACTATGGAGGCGCGACCTGCCTCCGTGCCCGGCCAGCCGGCGCCGGCCACCGCGCAGACCACCGTGAAGCCGGGCGAGGCCGCACCCGATGTGCAGGCGCTTATCCGCGAGGCCAGTCAACATTACGAGCGTGCGATCCAGCTCCAGCGCCAAGGAGATTGGGCCGGGTACGGAGACGAGGTCAAGAAGCTCGGCGATGTGCTGAAGAAGCTGGCGGCGCAGCAACGTTGAAGCGGGAAAGCACGATGCGAAAAGTTCTGGCCGTCCCGCTGGAGGATGTGCGGCAGCATTTCGCCCGAACCGCGCGGCAGGATGTGAAGATTGTGGCACCGGAAATCCTGGCGGCGGAGCTGGCAGAGAAACTCAAGGCCCGTGGGAAACCCGTGAAGCCTGAGAGACCGCTCGCCGGCAACGTGTGGCGCCATGCGGAGAGTGACGTTCCCAACTGGCTATGCGAAGCGCATGAATTTGCGGCCGGGCTCCCAGACGAAACACTTGGCCCCTTCGCGCTCTGCTTCGGCAACGAGAAGGCCGAGCAGGACGCCCACTCGCACCCGCGACATCTGGAAATCTGTTTCTCCGAGCATTCGCTCGAGGCGGAATACCGCTGCCAGCCGGATGCCCCGGTCGACCGCCTGAAGCTCGCGAAGGGCGGCGCGCTCATCTTCGCCGCCGGCGTCCCGCACCGCGTGCGCCTGGGCGGCCTCACTCTGGTTATCGAAATCCCCGCCGTCGCCGATGATAAGGTCGTCGAAGCGCTCTGAAGAATCATCTCGAATGGTCATTTACCGCGCGGAGACGCCTGCCGCCTACGGCCTTTCCAAAAGACTGCAGGCCTGATGCGCGTTCGCGGGGTCGAGCGGGGCGGAGCCCTCGTCGATATTCCGAATGATGCCGTCTTTGCCGATCACGAATGTGACGCGGTTGGCAAAGAGGCGAGTGAAGCTGAGAACTCCGTAAGCCTTGGCCACTTTCTTTTCGGTGTCGCTCAAGAGAGGAAAACTCGCGCCCGTCTGCTCAGCAAATTCGCGGTTCCTTTCCTGGCTGTCGAGGCTGATCCCCAGCACCTGGGCGCCCGCGGCTTCGAACTTGGCGATATCAGCCTGATACGCCTTTATTTCCTTTGTTCAACCCGGCGTGGAGGCGCGGATATAAAAGGCCAACACCACCGCCCGCTTACCGTGGAAATCGCTGAGCTTAACGATCGTGCCACCTTGATCCAGAAGGGCAAAGTCCGGGGCGCGATCGCCGACCTTCAGAGTCGAAGCCGTAGCGAACACGGGCATAAGGAATGTGCTCAACAAAGCAACGATCGCGAGTTGTCTGGCGCTGCCCACGTGAGGAGTGAAGCGGGCGACACGCGCCGGCGCGCCGCCCTGGTCCGGTTTTACTGGGCTTTCCGGTGTTCCAGAAGGCTGCACACCGCGTGCGCGTTGTTGGGGTCGAGGGCCTCAGCCTCGCGGTCGATGTGCTGGATGACGCCTTGTTTGTCGATCACGAAAGTCGTCCGATGCGCAACGGGGAATTTGTCATTCAGAATCCCGTACTTGGTGGTGACCTCGCGCGTGAAGTCACTGAGGAGGGGGAAGGTCACGCCGATCTGCTCGGCGTACGCCTTGTTTGCGAATTGACTGTCCACGCTGACTCCCAGCACCTGCGTTCCCGTCTGCTCGAATTTGGCGATATCAGCCTGATACGCCTTCAACTCCTTCGTTCAACCTCCAGTGAAAGCGAGCACGTAAAACGCCAGCACCACGTTCTTCTTTCCCAGAAACTGACTGAGCGAAACCTTGTTGCCGTTCTGATCGGGCAAAGTGAAGTCCGGCGCCTTATCGCCGACCTGTAGCGGCGTGGCGTGCGCGGCGAGCGCGCCGCCCAGAGCCAATAGCAGCGCACCTGCCGCCACTCGAAGTCGAGTCTGCATGGAGTAGCCTCCTTATATGAACATGTCGCGGTCCCAAGCCCAACCGCGATTATACGCCTAAAGCCTGCGGACGAGAACTCTTCCGAAGCCGCTGGGGCGGGGAGGCGATGCGTGAAGGGTGTCCGACGCGCGAAGGCGAAGACATTCTAGCATCCGACTCTGGGTACCTGACTCGGGGGATCCTTAGGAAACCAACGCGTGGAATTCTTCTAACTAATTGAAAACAAGAATAAAACAATTCTTGACAGCGTCACACTCATATTATATTATGTAAGCGTACTAAGGAAATAGAAAACGACCCAATGGAGGCAAAAGACCATGGCGATTGTTCGATGGGAACCTTTCCGAGACCTGATGACCACGCAGCGTGATTTTGACCGCCTGTTCCGTGAGGCCTTCTCTCCCGTGTTCGGTGAGGTGGAGCTTTCGACCCGGACCTGGGCGCCGCCCGTGGACATCTACGAGACCGACGAGAATCTGGTGCTGAAGGCGGAGCTGCCGGGCATCAATCCTGACAGCGTGGAAATTCGCGTCGAGGACAACACCCTCTATCTGAAGGGTGAGCGCAAGTTCGAAAAGGAAGTGAAGGAGCAGAACTATCATCGCGTCGAGCGTTCCTACGGAACCTTTACACGGACCTTCTCGCTCCCCGGCAGCATCGACGCGGACAGGGTGGCGGCCAGCTACAAGGACGGTGTTCTGACGCTGACAATGCCCAAGAAGGAAGAAGCGAAACCGAAGACCATCAAGATCAACGTCAATAAGAACTGAGACGGTCCTTCCGTGCGGGCGAGGCCCAGCGGGCTTAGCTGGCGCCCCTCCCTCCGGCGGGTTCTGAACCGCGTCGCATGTGCTGGGGCAGCCCGAACGCTCTGGCGGTCTGCGACGCGGTTTGTTGTCTTGGGGGGATTCTGGTGCGAGAGTACTTGGAACATGCCGCCTCATCCCTCCACCGGATTGGGTACAATCGTAGAGGAGCTGTCAGTAATCAGCAGTCAGCGATCCGCGGTAGGGCCGACGCTTGCGTCGGCCTTGGCCGGGGCAAGCCCCGGCCCTACAAACTGAACGCCGATTGCTGACAGCAGAGGGCTTCAACATGGCCACGCGTTTTGACAAATTCACGATAAAGGCGCAGGAAGCGCTCCAGGCGACGCAGGACGTCGCCGGGCGTTACGGCAACCAGCAACTGGAGCCGGTCCACCTGCTGCTCGCCTTGGTCGAGCAGCCGGAGGGCATCGTGCCTGGGATCCTCCAACGCTTGGGCGTAACACCCGCCGCGGTGAGCCAGGAAACCGAGAAAGCAATCGAGCAACTTCCCAAGGTGGGCGGCACGGCGGACCACTACTTCTCCCCGGGCTTGAAGGAAGTTCTGGATCAGTCTTTCCGGGAGACGGAGCAGTTCAAGGATGAGTACGTCTCGACCGAACACCTGCTGCTGGCCCTGGCCAAGAAAACCAGCGACGCAGCGGGGCGCCTCCTGCGCCGATTGGGCGTCACGCACGACGCCATCCTGCAAGCGCTTGTGGCCGTGCGCGGCACGCAGCGCGTCACCGATCAGAATCCCGAAGCCAAATACCAGGCGCTGGAGCGCTACGCGCGCGACCTGACGGAACTCGCCCGTCGCGGCAAGCTCGACCCGGTGATCGGCCGCGATGAGGAAGTTCGCCGGGTGATTCAAGTTCTGTCGCGGCGTACCAAGAACAATCCCGTGCTAATTGGCGAGCCGGGGGTCGGCAAAACGGCCATCGTGGAAGGCATCGCGCAGCGCATCGTCGCCGGTGACGTCCCGGAGTCGCTCAAGTCGAAGCGCGTCGTGCAACTTGATCTCGGGGCGCTGGTGGCGGGCTCGAAATATCGTGGCGAGTTTGAAGACCGCCTGAAGGCCGTGCTCAAAGAAATCGAAGAGTCGAGCGGGCAGATCATTCTCTTCATCGACGAATTGCACACGCTGGTGGGGGCGGGGGCGGCGGAGGGTTCAATCGACGCTTCCAATATGCTCAAGCCGGCGCTGGCGCGCGGCGAACTGCGCTGCATCGGCGCCACCACGCTAAACGAATACAAGAAGTACGTCGAGAAGGACGCGGCCCTCGAGCGGCGTTTCCAGCCCGTTTACGTGGGCGAGCCGACGGTTGAAGACACCATCGCCATCCTGCGTGGCCTGAAGGAGCGCTACGAAGTTCACCATGGCGTGCGCATCAAAGACACGGCCATCGTCGCTGCCGCGGTGCTCTCCAACCGTTACATCTCCGACCGCTTCCTGCCCGACAAGGCCATCGACCTGATTGACGAAGCCGCCTCGAGCCTGCGTATCGAAATCGATTCCATGCCGGCCGAAATCGACCAGATCGAACGCCGCCTGACGCAGCTCGAGATCGAGCGCCAGGCGCTGCGCAAGGAAGAAGATCCCGCCTCACGCGAGCGCTTGCAGGCTCTCGAAAAAGAGCTGGCCGGGCTCAGGGAGAAATCCGACCAGTTGAAGCTGCGCTGGAAGGCGGAGAAGGAAGTCATCGCGAACCTTCGTCGGCTGAAGGAAGAGATCGAGCAGGCGAAGATAGACGAAGCGCGGGCCACGCGCGACGGTGACCTGAACAAAGCCGCGGAGATCCGCTACGGCAAGCTGGTGGCTTTGGGGAAGGAACTCGCCGCCGCGAACGCCAAGCTCGAGAGCATCGATAAAACCGGCCGCATGCTCAAGGAAGAAGTGGACGAAGAGGACGTGGCGCGCGTGGTCTCGCGCTGGACAGGCATTCCCGTGGCGAAGATGCTCGAGGGCGAAGTGGCGAAGCTCGTCAAGATGGAAGACCGCCTGCGCCTGCGCGTGGTGGGCCAGGATGACGCTCTGCGCTTGGTCGCGAACGCCGTGCGCCGCAGCCGCGCCGGCCTTGCCGACCCGCACCGTCCCATCGGCTCGTTCTTGTTCCTCGGCCCCACGGGCGTGGGCAAGACGGAACTGGCCCGCGCTCTAGCCGAGTTTCTCTTCGACGACGAGCGCGCCATGCTCCGGCTCGACATGTCGGAGTACATGGAAAAGCACGCGGTGGCCCGATTGATCGGAGCGCCGCCCGGCTACGTCGGTTACGAAGAAGGCGGCCAGTTGACCGAGCAAGTGCGCCGCCGCCCCTACGCCGTTTTGCTCTTCGACGAAATCGAGAAGGCGCATCCCGACGTTTTCAATGTCTTCCTGCAGATTCTCGACGATGGCCGCCTGACGGACGGCAAGGGCCGCACCGTGGATTTCAAGAATACGGTCATCATCATGACCTCAAACATCGGCAGCCACTTCATCCACGAAGCCATGAACGGCATCGACCACGCCATCGGCATGACCGGGAAAAAGGGAAGCGCGGTGGGCGAAGCCGGAGTGCTGAGCGAGGGATTGAAGCGGGAGATTAACAACGCGCTGCTCCAGCACTTCCGCCCCGAGTTCCTCAACCGCGTGGATGAGATCGTGATCTTCAACGCTCTCGGCAAGCAGGAAATTGAGAAGATCATCGACCTGCAGCTTCACAACCTGCGGCGCTTGCTCGCGGAGCGCAAAGTCCAAGTCGAGCTCACCGCCAAGGCTCGCGAGCTGCTCTTCGAGCAGGGCTACGATCCGCAGTTTGGCGCCCGCCCGCTCAAGCGCGCCATCCAGCGGCTCATCCAGGACCCGCTCGCCATGAAGCTACTCGACGGCGACGTGTTGCCAGGGGATTCGCTCACCGTCGATGCCGACATGAAGAAGGGCGCGATGACATTCGCGCGTGCGACGGCAAAGGCGGCGCGGTAAGACCCTCGCAATTTCAAAACGACGTTCGCATCACCAGCCGGAATATAGCCGTGGTACCATATTGTTGACCTGCAAATCTCGCGGACCAACGATCCATGTCAGTGCCGTAAGCGACGAAGGCGGACGGAGGTGCTCGTCATGCCTTCCACATGGTACTTTGATGGCAGTGGAACCGACCGCCACTCTCCAGTGATCGTCCTGACCGGGCTTGTGGCTGCTGACGACGCTTGGCACGAATTCAGCCGCCGGTGGGCAGCAGCCCTCCAGGATCTAGGTCTCATCAACTGGCACACGACTGACGAACTTAGAAAATTGCGTGCCGCTGCTTCCGGGACTGCCGCTGCCGCTACACCCCGGCACTCCATCCCCGCTGCTGTTCTGAATGCCGCGCTTCACCTTGCCGACAGAGAGTTTCAGATTGCGTCGTTCGCAATTGACAAGAAGGCGTTGCGCAGGCTGCATGAGCGGTACGGGGACGAGGTGCCTGATGCGCCACGACTGTGCGTCCGGCTCTGCTTCGGCGCCCTGGGCGTCTGTAAGGCTGATGTCCTGCGCAGTAATTCCCTGCGGGTCTTTTTCGATCGGAACGAACCATTCATCCGATGGCTGAAACGCCCCTGGCAGGAGCATGTAAAGGAGGCGCGTCGCGCGGGGAGGGGTTGGCCCATTCAAGTCACGCAGATTGAGCCAGGAACTAGCATTGAACACCCGGGGCTGCAAGCCGCCGACTTAGTGTCTTGGGCAGTTAGAGTCAGATACGACCTCGGCGATTGTTATGCCGACGCGGACGCTGCATGTATATTCGTCGGACTACTCCTGACTGGAAAGTATTGTGGGGGATTTCTGGACCACCAGGCACTTCATTCACTTTGCGTGGATAAGAAACAGCCCGATCTCCGCCATACGTACCGCTTTAGTTGACCAAGAACCTCAGCACGTCGTCTGCCTGACCATTTATGATTGGCGGCGCATCTAATATTGGTGATAATGGATCGGTGGAACGTGGGGGTCGAAAGCAATGTGGAATAACCTGAAAACTACGGTTCTGCTCGCGGGCATGACCGGCCTGCTGCTAGCCATTGGGCAGCTCTGGGGCGGTCAGCGCGGGCTGATGTTTGCCCTGGTGCTCGCCGCAGTGATGAACCTGGGCAGCTATTTCTTCTCGGATAAGATTGCGCTGAAGATGTCTGGCGCGCAGCCCATCTCGCGCGAGGACGGCCCGCGCATTTACCAGATCGTCGAGCGCCTGGCCGCGAAGGCCAGCATCCCTGTTCCCAAGATTTACATGATCCCCACGGATTCGCCCAACGCTTTTGCCACGGGACGCAACCCGAACCACGCTTCGGTGGCGGTGACGCGCGGCATTCTCGACATCTGCGACGACGAGGAAATCGAGGGCGTGCTCGCCCACGAGCTCGGCCACGTCAAGAACCGTGACATCCTGATCAGCGCCGTAGTGGCCACACTGGCCGGCGCCATCACCATGATCGGGCGCATGATCTGGTGGGCCGAGATGTTCGGAGGCTTTGGCGGCGGCCGCAGCGACGACCGTCGCGGCGGCGCGTTTTCCGCCCTGGCGATGATGATCCTCGCGCCGCTTGCTGCCGTGCTCATTCAACTCGCCATTTCGCGTTCGCGTGAATACGAAGCTGACGCGACCGGCGCGCGCATCACCGGCAATCCGCAAGGCCTCGCCCGCGCCCTCGACAAGATCGACAAGTGGGCGAAGCGCATCCCCATGCAGGCCTCGCCCTCGATGGCGCACCTGTTCATCTATCAGCCGCTCACCACGGGTGAAATCTTCTCCAGCCTGTTCTCCACTCACCCGCCCATCCGCAAGCGCATCGAGCGGCTGATCGGTCGCGACTTCGTTTAGCCCGCTTGCCAGCTTCAATCCTTCCCGTGGGGCCCACGTGCTGCCGTGGGCCTTTGCCTGCCTACAAAATACGGAACGCCTTTCTCTCGCCCGCTCTATAATCACCTCCTATGCCGTCCACTCCTCAGACCGGGAAGAGCCGCAGCCCGCTTAAGTTTCTGAACGGCAGCGCGCAGCGCGCGGGCCATTTCTGGGAACGCGTTTCCGACGGCCTGGAGATCCAGACCCTCTGGTCGCAGTTCTTCTCCGAAGCGCGGGCCAGCTATAGCCTTTATCACCGCGAGGTCGATTGGGACGCGCTGCGCCACGAAACGCGCTTCCGCCGGTTCCTGAAAATCGGCCGCGCCCTGTTTTGGGCGATGATCATGAAGCTCTCGCCTGCGCGGCGCGTGTTCCTTCTAATCGTCCTCCTGTTGCTGGCGTTCTTCGTGCTCAACGTCCGGCCCGCCGGCGCCCCGCGCGAGGCGGAATTCCTTATGGCCATCGGCGGCCTGATTTTTCTGCTCGCGCTCGAGCTTGCCGACCGCGTCACGATGAAGCGCGACCTGGAAATAGCGCGCGAAATCCAGCGCTGGCTCGTTCCGCAGGCCCCGCCACGCGTCCCCGGCGTGGACATCGCTTTTTCCTCGCGCCCCGCCAACACCGTGGGCGGCGATTACTTCGACGCCTTCCTGCTCGACGGCGCCGCGCCTGCGCCCCCTTCCCAGCGCCTCTTGCTCGTCGTCGCCGACGTCGCCGGCAAAAGCGTCCCCGCCGCACTCCTCATGGCCACTTTCCAGGCCAGCCTGCGCACGGTGGCCAACGCCGCCACGCCGCTTACCGAAATCGTCTCGCGCATTAACGATTACGCCTGTGCCCACAGCCTGGGGGGGCGCCGCTTCACCACCGCCTTTTTCGCCGAATTTAATCCCGCCACGCGCGCGCTCACTTACCTCCGCGCCGGTCACAACATACCCATCCTGCGCCGCGCCTCGGGCGAGTTCGAGCGTCCCGAAGAAGGCGACCTGCCGCTCGGCATCAATCCCGGAACGCGCTTTCCTTCGGGCTTGGTCACGCTTGCGCCCGGCGACCTTCTCGTCATCTTCACCGACGGCGTCGTGGAGGGCGTGAACGAACGCGACCAGGAATTCGGCGAAGCCCGCCTACTCGACGTCCTGCGAGCTGCGCCCGCCGAAAGCGCTGCTGCCACCCTTCAGCGTCTCACCTCCGCCGTCGACGCTTTCGCCGGCTCTGCCCGGCAGCACGACGACATCACCTGGCTCGTCTTCCGTGTGGAGTGATCGCCTCCACACCCTGCCAGTTCCAACTGCGCGCGTTACCTGCCTTGTCTCGCTGCAGGGAATAAGCTAGGATGGAAGTGTTCTCCGAGCCCGCGACGCTAACGGGGCATCACGATCCCAGGCGCGCTGGGCCGATAGGGTGGCGCGAGAAATCGCGTCGCCTCCCGTGTTTGGAAAGGAGAACGCCGCCGGCTCCAAACACGAGCCGGTTTTTTGTTTGGGGCGCTTAGTCCAGGTGACAGGAAACAGGTTATAGGTGACAGGAAAAAGGGAGCTGTCGACTCCCTTCTTTTCTCACTATAACCTGTCCGCTGTCCCCTGTAACCTGACCTTATGCTGCGTGATAAATTCGGGCGGGAAATTCACGACCTGCGCATTTCGGTGACGGACCGCTGCAACTTCAGTTGCGTTTACTGCAAGTCTGCGGACCCGAAAAACTACTTCCCACACCGCGACCTGCTGACGTGGGAGGAATTCCTGCGCCTCAGCCGCGTCCTGGTGGGCCTGGGTATTCGCAAAATCCGCGTAACCGGCGGCGAGCCGCTCCTGCGCGCCGGCGTCGTCGATTTCATCGCGCGCCTGCGCCCGCTCGACGGGCTAGCCGACCTGGCGCTCACCACCAACGGCTACCTGCTGCCGGAGATGGCACGAGAGCTAGCGGCTGCGGGTGCGCCGCGCGTCACCGTCAGCCTGGATTCGACGAATCCCGAAAAGTTCGCGAAGATCACGCGCACGCCGCGCTCCTACGAGAAAGTGATGGCCGGCATTGACGCTGCCCTGGAAGCGGGTTTGCGCCCGGTGAAAGTGAACATTGTTCTGGTGCGCGGCTTCAACGACGACGAGATTGTGGAATTCGCGCGCTTGGCGCGCCGCCGAAATATCCTGGTGCGATTTATTGAGTTCATGCCGCTCGATGCCGACCACGCCTGGAGGCGCGAACTGGTGATTACGGCAAAGGAAATTGTGGACGCCATCCAGCCCGTGTTTCCGCTCGTGGAAATCCCACGCCACTCGCCCAGCGAGACGGCGCTGCGTTACCGGTTCGCAGACGGCCAGGGCGAGCTTGGCATCATCGCGCCCGTTTCGATTCCTTTTTGCGGGCAGTGCAGTCGCATCCGCGTGACGGCTGACGGCAAGCTGCGCACTTGCCTGTTCTCGCTGCGCGAGCACGACGTGCGGCACCTGGTCCGCAACGGCGCCACCGACCAGGATATCGCGACGTTCATGGAAAAAGCCGTGCACCAGAAGGAGCCCGGCCACCGCATCAACGAGCCGGATTTCGTTCAGCCTTCGCGCACCATGGTTTACATCGGAGGGTGAGGCTTCCGCAAGAAATCTGCTGCTGCAGTTCCTCGGCAGCACGGCGCTTCTTAAGCTAAGATATACGCAGGGCGATTATGGCCACGGCAACTGTGGATTTGCTTCCCGAGACCTACGTTGAGCTCTCCGCGCCGGAGCTCGCGGAGCGCATCGCGGGCGCTAAGGCGCAACTCGGCTCGCGGCTTGTGATCCTGGGGCACCACTATCAGCGCGACGAGGTCGTGAAGTTCGCTGACTACCGCGGCGATTCGCTGCGCCTCTCACAGCTCGCTGCCAGTCGCCGGGAGGCGGAATACATCGTGTTCTGCGGTGTGCACTTCATGGCGGAGAGCGCTGACATCCTGAGTGGCGAGCAACAGATCGTCATTCTTCCCGACCTGCACGCCGGCTGCTCTATGGCGGACATGGCGAACCTCGAGCAAGTGGAAGTCTGCTGGGAAACGCTGCAGGCGGTGAATAGTGGCAAAATCGTGCCCGTCACTTATATCAACTCCACCGCAGCCATCAAGGCTTTCGTGGGCAGGAATGGCGGCGCGGTCTGCACCTCTTCGAACGCCCGCAAGATCATGCAGTGGGCGCTCGCGCGCGGCGAAAAGGCACTGTTCCTGCCCGATGAGCACCTAGGCCGCAACACGGGCTACCGGCTGGGGATTCCCCTGGCAAAGATGGCGGTGTGGAATCCGCAGGAAGAGAACGGCGGGCTCACGGACGACGCGATTCGCGACGCGCGCGTTTACTTGTGGAAGGGTCACTGCTCCGTGCATCAGCGTTTTCGTCCGGAGCACGTGGAGCGTGTGCGCAAAGCCTACCCGGGCATCCGGGTCATCGCGCACCCCGAGTGCTCGTGGGAGGTTTGCGAGTTGGCCGATGAGGTGGGCTCGACGGAATACATTCTGAAGCGCATCGTGGAAGCGCCGCCGGCGAGCGCCTGGGCCGTAGGCACAGAAATTCACATGATCCGCCGGCTGGCCAAGGAGCACCCGGACCGGCTGGTCGTCTCGCTCGACGATTGTGTTTGCATGTGCAGCACCATGTACCGGATCTCGCCGCAGCATCTCTGCTGGACGCTGGAGAGCCTGCTGTCCGGTCAGGTCGTCAACCGCGTGAGCGTCGATCCCGAGACCAAGCGCTGGGCGCTCGACGCTCTGAATCGCATGCTCGAAATCAAGTAAACGCGCGAGGTGCGCCCGCGGAAATGTGCGTGCAGGCGGGGGGCGGCACGCCGGCTAAGACTTTTGCGCCCGCTTTGCCTCGCTGGATCGTATGGCCGAGAAATACTTCGATCGTCGCGAAGCGGAAGAACTTCTCCCCAGGATCGCGCCCTGGCTCGAGAAGGCGCGCGGTGAGAAGCAGAAGATCGATGCCTTCAAGACTGAGCTGACGCAGGCCGCATCCCGCATCATGGTGCTGGGCGGCACGTTTCCGCCTTTTGCCGAGCTGCTGCGGCAAAAATCCGAGCATGACGAGGCCGCGGTGCGGTTGGTGGAAATCGTCAACAGGATTCAGGAAACCGGGTGCTTGGTGAAAGACCTCGACCTGGGGCTGGTGGATTTCCCCAGCCTGCTCGAGGGCGAAGAGGTTTACCTGTGTTGGAAACTCGGCGAGGAGCGCATCGCCTTCTGGCACGGCATCGACGAGGGATTCACCGGGCGCAAGCCGCTCGACGAACCCGGCGCGGGCCACACGCCGCCGCAAGGCCCCAAGTTACAGTAGAACTGGGTTCTCGATCAAGGACTCCGCATCACGCGCAGCCACAGGTCCGTGCTCTGCGAAGCTCCTTCCCTCGATCCCGGAAATTGAACCTCCACGCAAGCGAGAACGTCCCATGAGCCCTGAGAACCCCGGCAACGAACTCGCACAGGCCGCGAGCGCCTACCTGCGCTCCGCCGCGCATCAACCCATCCAATGGCGGGAGTGGGGCGACGCCGCTTTCGCGCAGGCGCGCCAGCAGGACAAACCCATCCTGCTCGACATCGGCGCCATTTGGTGCCACTGGTGCCATGTGATGGACCGCGAGAGTTACGAGAATGCAGAAGTGGCGCGCATCATCAACGAATCGTTCATTCCGGTGAAGGTCGATCGGGACGAACGCCCCGACATCGATGCGCGCTACCAGACGGCGGTGAGCGCCCTGACCGGCCAGGGCGGTTGGCCGCTCACGGCGTTTCTCACGCCGGACGGTCAGCCTTTTTACGGCGGCACCTATTTTCCTCCCGACGACCGCTCCGGTCGCCCGGGCATGAAGCGCTTGCTGGAAGCCGTCGCGCACAACTACCGGGCGAACCGCGAGCAGATCCACGACAGCGCGGCGAAGATTGCGGAAGCCCTCAGCAAAGTGGAGCGCTTTGAGGAAGGTCCGGGCGCGGCCAACGAAGAAGTGGTGAAGGGCATCGTGGAGAGCATCGGCGATATGTTCGATGCGCAGCACGGCGGCTTCGGCCAGGCGCCCAAGTTTCCGCACCCCAGCGCACTCGATCTGCTCCTCGACACTTACCTCCAAACCCACCAGGAGTGGCTGCTGACTATCGTCACCACGACGCTCGAGCGCATGGGCCGCGGGGGTGTCTACGACCAGATCGGCGGCGGCTTCCACCGCTACTCGGTGGACGAACGCTGGATCGTGCCCCACTTTGAGAAGATGTCTTACGACAACGCCGGCCTGCTGGGGAATTACTTGCGCGCCTATCAGCTTACCGGCAACGAATCCTTTCGCGAGATCGCCCAAGGGATTCTCTCCTTTGTCGAAAACGTGCTCTCCCATCCCGAGGCGGGCTTCTACGCCAGCCAGGATGCCGACTACAGCCCGGACGACGACGGCGACTACTTCACCTGGACACAGGAAGAACTGCACGCCGTGCTCGACGAGCGCGAGGCACGCATCGCGGCCCTCTACTACCAGATCGACCCGCAAGGCGAGATGCACCACAACCCCGCGAAGAACGTGCTGTTCATTGACCAGCCGCTCGACGCCATTGCGGCGCGCCTGCAGCTCGGGGAAGCGGAGGTCGCGGAAATCCTCACGCGCGCCCGGCAGAAGATGTTCGACGCACGCGCCAAGCGCCTCGCGCCGTTCGTTGACAAGACGATTTACGTGGGGTGGAACGGGATGATGATCTCTGCCCTGTTGGAAGCGTACCGGGTTCTGGATGTGGAAGGTGCACGTGACCGCGCGCTGGCTACGCTCAACATGCTGGTGGCCAAAGCTTACGATCCCGCGAAGGGTATGTTCCACAGCTTGGTTGACGGCGCGCCGCGCATCGAAGGCTTGCTTGAAGACCAGGTCTTCATCATCGCCGCGCTTCTCGACGCCTTCCAGGTCACCGGAACGCGCTTCTACTTCGCCCGTGCGCTCGAGCTAATGGAGATCACCCTGCGCCGCTTCTGGGACGGGGAAGCGGGGGGATTTTTCGATACCGCCCACGATCTGACCGACCGTCATGGCAGTCTCACGATGCAACGCAAGCCGTTTCAGGATTCACCCACGCCCGCCGCGAATGCGGTGGCCGCACTGGTGCTCGATCGCCTCGACGCGCTCGCAGACCGCGAAGATTTCAGTGAGAAGGCGGAGGCGACGCTCGCGCTCTTCGCGCCCAAGGCGGTCCAGTACGGCCTCTTCGCGGCCACTTACGGCCTGGCGCTCATCCATCACCTGCGCGCGCCGGTGGACGTCGTAGTGGTCGGCCGCGCCGACGACGAGCGCACCTCAGACCTCCTCCGCGCAGCTTACCAGGCGCGGCGCGCCGGCAAGCACGTCTTCGCCTTCGAGCCCGGCGTCGTGCAGGACCGCGAACTTCCAGCCGGCCTCGCGGCCACCCTGCCGGACCTGCCCTTTGACGGCGCGCCCGTGGCGCTGGTCTGTGAGGGCTCGACGTGTCACCCGCCCGTCCAAACGCCGGCAGCCCTGCGGGAGTTGCTCGTCCCAGCGCCCGCCTGATCCGCCGGGACGACATCGGGCAGCGTTTGGAGCGCCGGCATCTCCGGTTTCTGGAGTCCGATGGACTCCACCGGAGTTCTGAAATCGGACTTGCCGGCATCCCGCGCCGCGCGGGCGACCGCGATGGCCGGTGGTTGTAAGGGTTGGGCTCCCGACTTCGCCGGGACAGGTTGCCCTGCCTTTGTTGGGTTCAACAATGAAATCGGGTACGGCAAGCCGTACCCGTACAATTCACATGGGTTGTTGCACGGTACCATCCCGCGACCGCAACTTGCGGAAGCTGCTGGGCGGTTGTACACTGAATTTTCAGGGTCAGTCCATCAGAAAGCGAGGTCGTCCTATGTTGTCCCCAATTCGCGCCGAGTGGGTCCGCAAGCGCACCGGTCCCATCGTGACGCAGATGCATTACGCTCGCCAGGGTATCATCACCGAAGAAATGGAGTACGTGGCGAAGCGCGAGAGCCTGCCCGCCGAAACCGTGCGGGACGAAGTGGCGCGCGGGCGGATGATTATTCCCGCCAACCTTCGCCACGTTGAACTCGAGCCCATGGCGATTGGTGTCGCCGCGAAGTGCAAGATCAACGCCAACATCGGCAACTCCGCCAGCGCCTCGAACACCGACCAGGAACTCGAGAAACTGCACACCTCGGTGCACTACGGCGCGGACACGGTGATGGATCTTTCCACCGGCGGCAACATTCACGACATTCGCGAAGCGATTCTGCGCGCGAGTCCCGTCCCCGTCGGCACCGTGCCCATCTATGAAGGCCTGGCGCGCGTGGCGCGCGTGCGCGACCTCACCCCTGAAATCATGCTGGAAGTGATCGAAGAACAGGCGGCGCAAGGCGTCGATTACATGACCATTCACGCCGGCGTGCTGCGCGAGCACATTCCGCTCACACGCCAGCGCATCACCGGCATCGTCAGCCGCGGCGGCGCCATCCTGGCGCAGTGGTGCGTGGAGAACAACCAGCAGAATTTCCTCTACACGCACTTTGAGGACATCTGCAAGATCTTCCAGAAATACGACGTCTCCTTTTCGCTGGGCGACGGGCTGCGGCCCGGCTGCCTGGCCGACGCCAGCGACGAGGCGCAGTTCGCGGAACTGAAGACCCTCGGCGAGCTCACCCAGAAAGCCTGGGAATACGACGTGCAGGTGATGGTCGAAGGTCCCGGCCACATTCCCCTGGACCAGATCAAGCTCCAGGTCGACAAGGAAGTGGAGCTTTGCCACGAAGCGCCCTTCTACACGCTCGGTCCGCTCGTCACCGACATCGCTCCCGGCTACGACCACATCACCTCGGCGATCGGCGCGGCCATGATCGGCTGGCACGGCGCAGCCATGCTCTGCTACGTCACTCCCAAGGAGCATCTGGGGCTGCCCAACAAAGACGACGTCCGCCAGGGCATCATCGCTTACAAGATCGCCGCCCACGCTGCGGACGTGGCCCGGCACCGCCCCGGCGCCCGCGACCGCGACGACGCGCTCAGCTACGCGCGCTTCCTCTTCGATTGGAACCGGCAGTTCCAGCTCTCGCTCGATCCTGAAACGGCGCGTTCCATGCACGACGAAACTCTGCAGGACGAGTACTACAAGGAAGCCGCGTTCTGCTCCATGTGCGGCCCCAAGTTCTGCTCCATGAACACTACGCAGGTCATGGAAAAGCACCTGGGCCTTAACCAGAAAGAGCGAGAACAGAAATTCGTCGAGCTGTTGACTAAGGTGCAAGGCTGACACATGTTGGAATCCGACTTGGTCGGTGAGGAGTTCTTGAGGCACGTCGCGTCCCGTCCTTCGGGTTTGGTTGCTTGTTCCGTGAGATCGGCATTCGAAGCATGGTTCCAGGTCGAATTAGCCCATATGTTACTTACGAAGGGATTGGGTTCCGTCCGATTCGGCTATGATTACCCCGACAGTCGACAAAAAGCGGACTTAGCCTGCGAGGGTGAACGGGGGCTTTCAGTCTTCGAGCTCAAGTGCTTTGTCCGAGGGGCTGATGCAAACAAGATGCAGACTTGGCCCGACCAACTGAACAGACTCCTTAGCCTCGTCCAAAAGGGAGGCGCTGCACAAGGCCTGGCGGTTTCCACGTATTTTGAATACAAGCAAGAAAAAATGGCGGATCTGATCTCCAGGTTTCACCACTTGCCCTGGAGACGTTTGGGGCCCCGAAAATTCTTCGAGAACGCACCCCTGTACATGGTGGTTGGGAGTGTTACACTTGCCGACGTGAGTCCGCGGGATGAAGTTCAGTGAGCTAGTACGGGTGCTGGAGCGCGAGGGATTCAGGCTCGTGAGGGAAAAGGGCTCAATCCGGTATTACACAAAACCTGGAGTGTCCCGCTTGATTCGCATTGACTTCCATGGCTCGAAAGAGGTACCGGCCGGTACCTGTCACGCTATAATGAAGGCCGCCGGGATTGTAGGCCACGAGGAACGATGATTGACTTGAAATACTCTCTGATGATCGAAGCGACCGGGGACCCCAATTTCTTCGGGTTTTATTCTCCTGACCTAGAGGGTTTTACCGGGGTCGGCAACTCCATCGAGGATTGCCTTTACAAGGCTCGTTGGGGTATGGAGGAGCACGTCAACCTCCTGCGCGAGCGTGGCTTGCCGGTTCCGGCGCCGGCGGTTGATCCCAAGGTTGTGATTCAGAACGCAGGACCACTGAAGCCCGTGGCGCCGTAGCCGCGCAGTGAACGGGTTGATATGCAAAGGGGACCGCGGTTTAGACCCGGGCGAGGAGAAGTTCGTAGAGTTGTTGACCAAAGTGCAGCAGTGAGTTTTGCCGTTCGGACGCCCTGCGGCCCCTCCGAGCGGCAGTTGATCAGGGCTTGATCGCAAATTGAATTTCATCGCGGGTCGGGTTGCGCCTCGCGCGTAGAGGTGTCTGGCTCTGGCGAGGACGGCTGGAACCGGCCTTTTCTGCGATTGATTTTTGTCCGCGGCGATATCTGTATGTTGGCCGGCACTGCCGAGACTGGTGGCGGTCATAAGTTCGTCACTCTATATCCAAGGAGGATATTCGATGAGCCAAACAACAGCACGAGAGGTCGTTAGGAGTCCGCAGGTGGAAACAGCCAGAACGGCTACACCTTCCCAAACGATGCCAAATCCCTCGCGGATCTTCCAGACGTTCAACGCCTTCCAGCAAACCGCAGCTTTGAAGGCCGCCATTGACCTTGACGTCTTCACCGCCATCGGTGATCGACAAACCACGGTCGAGCAAATCGCACGACGTGCCGCCGCTGCGGAGCGCGGCATTCGAATCCTCTGTGATTACCTGACTGTGCTGGGCTTCCTCACGAAGAACCAGACTCATTACGGCCTGGCTCCGGACGCGGCCATGTTTCTCGACCGCGGCTCGCCCGCCTACATGGGCAACGCCGCGCGGTTCCTGGACGCACCGGACATGGTGAGGGCCTATGATCACCTGGCCGACGCAGTCCGCAAAGGCGGCACGGTGATGAGCGAAGAGGGGACGCTGGGTGCCGAGAACACTCTGTGGGTGGAATTCGCGCGCTCCATGGCGCCCCTGATGATGCAGCCGGCGGAGGCCATCGCCCAATTGGTGGGCGCTGGTAAAAGCGAGAAATGCCGGGTGCTGGATATCGCCGCCGGCCACGGTCTGTTCGGCATCAATATCGCTCGGCACAACCCCCAAGCCGAAATCGTGGCGCTCGACTGGCCAAACGTCCTGGAAGTGGCCAAGGAAAACGCTCGGAAGTCTGGTGTCGAATGCCGCTACGCCACCATCGCCGGAAGCGCCTTCGAAGCCGAACTGGGCAATGACTACAACCTGGTCTTGCTTACGAACTTCCTGCACCATTTCGATCCGCCCACTTGCGAGAGGCTCTTGCGCAGGGTTCACGCCGCCCTCGTCCCGGGCGGCCGCGCGGTGACGCTGGAGTTTGTGCCCAACGACGACCGCGTCACGCCCCCCGAAGCTGCGACCTTCAGCATGATCATGCTGGGCACGACCCCGCGGGGCGACGCTTACACCTTCGCGGAAATCGAGCGGATGTTCCGCAACGCGGGCTTCTCGCGTAGCGAGCACTTCCGGCAGCCGCCCATGCCGGAGTCGGTGATCATCTCCTACAAGTGACGCCGCAGGTGCGGATAGTTGATTTTCGGTCGAGCAAAAAGGCGACGCGCCGGGCTACAATCTTGTGCGACACTATCATGGACATGACCATGCCGGACCGAGCGCCAGAACTGCAGCTTCAGGAGGAATTCAACCGCTGGGCCGAGGAGGGCCGCGGCGAAGGGATGGAGGAGCATCATCTTCCTATCGTCGAGCCCACGCTCGCGCTCATGGACCTGCAACCGGCCGATTGCGTCCTCGACGTGGGCTGCGGGAGCGGCTGGCTGGTCCGACGGCTCGCCGCGAGTGTGCCGGGCGGCCGGATCGTCGGCATCGATGTGTCTGATGAGATGATCCGCCGCGCGCAACTCGCGTGCGCAGGCATCCCCAACGTCAAATTCCTGCACGGAACCGCGGAAGAAATCCCGGCGCAGGAGGACTCCTTCACCAAGGTCCTCTCCGTCGAGTCCGCCTATTACTGGCCCGACCCGGCGCGCGGCATCCGCGAAGTCTTTCGCGTGTTGCGCCCGGGCGGCTCTGCGTGGATTTTGATCAACTACTACCGCGACAATCCTTACTGCCACCAGTGGGGGGCCCTGTACTCCATCCCCACGTATCTGCTCTCGGCCGCAGAATGGCAGGAACGCTTCGGCGCTGCCGGTTTCCGCCAAGTGAGCCATCGCCGCATTCCTGACCGCTCTCCCAGTCCTGAGGTTTACACCGGCCGCTGGTTCCGCGACGCCGAACAGATGCGCCGCTTCAAGGCTGAAGGCGCCCTGCTCGTCACGGGCACAAAACCCACTCGGCCGTAGCAGGCGAGCTTTCGGTAGTTCTCCCGTCACGAAACGGCGGTTATAATCCTCCCTGGAAAGATTCCGATTATCCGCTGGGCATCTTGGCGTGATCCCGGCGGGTCCCGGGTGGGTCTGTTCCAGGACAGAGGTTGCGCTTGCTCGAGCGGTCGAACTCTTGGCTGGCGAATCACTCGCGGTGGGCTGGGGCGCTTCTCTGCCTGCTCACGTTCCTGGTCTTTGCGGGAACACTCGCGGGCCAGTTCGTCTTCGACGATATTCCCCAGGTCCTCGAAAATCCCTTCGTCAGCAACCCGAGTTTCTGGCGCAGGATATTTCTCGGCTCCGTCTGGTCGTTTCGCGGCGCCGGCGAGCACGATAATTTCTACCGGCCGCTGCAGTTCCTGACGTACTGGCTCTTATATCGCGCCGGCGGACCCAACCCTGCGCTGTTTCACCTCTTCCAACTGCTCCTGTGCGCCGTGAGCGTATGGCTGGTCTATCGGCTGGGGCGAGAATTGCTTGGCAACGACCTCGCGGCGTTTGCCGGCGCGTTGCTCTGGGGTCTGCACCCGCAACGCGTGGAAACGGTGGCGTGGGTCTCAGCCTTGCCGGACGCCGGCGCGGCCTGCTTCAGCCTATTGGGGTTCCTGCTCTTTCTTCGCGCCGAGCGCGCCGCAGACGCTCGCCACAGGCATTACGCGCTCGCGGCTCTCGCGTACTTCCCAGCGCTCTTCTTCAAGGAGTCGGCGCTGAGTTTTCCTCTGGTCGTTCTGGTTTATTGGTTCTTCCTGCCGGGCGATTCAACGTGGAAACACAAGGCGATTCGCTGGCTGCCTTTTGCAGCGGCGGTTGCGGTCTACCTGACGATTCGCATCAGCATTCTGGGTGGCTTCTCGCAGGGGCCAGAAGCCTTGAAGATCACGCGGCAGATGTTCGCGGCCGCGTTTGGACTTCTGGGACAGCATGCGAAACTCTTTTTCTGGCCTGTGCACTTGAGCGCTTTCCGCGTCTTCGAACTCACCCCGAGCCTGCATTCCCTCTGGCCGTGGCTCGCGCTCCTGGTGCTTGCCATCGCGCTGCTCGCCCGCCGGCGCGAGCCGATTCTGGGCTTCCTGGTTTTCTGGTGGGTGGTGACTCTGTTGCCCTGCCTGGACGTTCGCATGGTGAGCTTCCCGGTTGCCGACCGATTCTCTTACTTGCCGTCCGTGGGACTCTCGCTGGCGCTGGCATACCTGTGCCTCGCGAGGCTGCCGCAACTTCTCCCGCCGGCGAAGCTTGCTCCCGGGCTCGCCGGCCTGCTGGCGCTCGGCTCGATTGCCTACGGAGTCCAGGACGTGCGGCTGGTGCCCACATGGCGCAATAACGAAGCTTTGTGGACTTACTCGCTGCACGCCTCCCCCAACGCCGCACTCGTACGCCTTTTCCAGGCGACCCTCCTCCGGACCCGCGACGGCAACCTCGACGGGGCTGCCGAGGAGTACCGAACCGCTCTCCGCCTGAACGCGGCGAGCGTGCGGCCGCTCGCCGGCGTCACCTACGAATGCTACCTGGGTTTGGGGCAGATCGCGCTGATGCGGGGCCGCACCGCCCAGGCCATTAACTATTATGAGGACGCGGTTCGCCTGGCGCCCCATCACAGCCCGGCATACAAATCCCTGGGCGCCACCTACTTTCCGCGCGGTGACTATAAGAAAGCGGCGGAGTATTTCACCGTGGCCGTCCGGCTAAACCCACAGGATGTGGAGTCGCGATTTTTTCTTGGCACCTGCGCGCTGAAGCTCGGCGAGCCGCGCCAGGCCGCCGCGCAATTTCGCGCGGCTCGCCAGGTCGATCCGACCTATATTGAAGCTTATGAAGCCGAGGCTCAGGCGCTCGAAGCGGCCGGCGACGCGGCTGAGGCAGCGCGCGTCCGCGCTTTGGTCGCGAAGCGCTAGTCCCGTGCCCGCCTAGTTAGGCGCGTTACGGAAGCGTCCGCAGTCAACCTAGGCGTCGCGTCGGCGGAATGCACTCGGGACTTGGTTAGGCGGCCCCGGGACTAGTCGCGGCAGCACACTGCCTCGGCGTTGCCTATCTCTTCTGTGAGGCCGACCCGTTGTTGAGCCGTTGCAACGAATTGCTCAAAAACCATCGCGCGGTGGCTAACTGGCTGCTCGTGCTTGCGGTCGTCGCGGTTTTCCGCGGCATGCTCGCCAACGGGTTTGTCTACGACGACGGTAGGCAGATTCTGGAAAATCCCTTCGTGCGCAATCCGCATCTGTGGAGGCACATCTTTACCGGGTCGGTCTGGTCGTTCCAGGGAGCGGCGGCGGAAACGAATTTCTACCGGCCCTTGCACATCTTTTCCCATTGGCTTGTCTGGCAAATCGCGGGGCCTGACCCGGCAGCGTTTCATTTCTATCAATTGGTTTTTTACGTGCTCGCCGTGCTGCTGGTTTACCGACTGGGCCGCGAGCTTTTTCGGAATCACTTGGCCGCATTCGCGGGCGCGCTACTTTGGGCGCTGCACCCCTTGCACGTTGAGCCGGTCTGCTGGATCGCCGGTGTTCCCGACGTCGGCTGCGGCCTTTTTTACGTGCTGGCCTTCGTGCTCTTTCTTCGCGCGGAGAAAACTCCTGAGCCGCGCTGGCCGTGGCACGCTCTCGCGGCATTGGTCTTTTTCGTCGCACTTCTCTTCAAGGAAATGGCCATCAGTTTTCCGCTGCTGCTTTGGGTGTACTGGTTCGTCCTGGCGGAGCAGGAAAGCTGGCTGCGCAGAGGACTCCGCTGGCTTCCTTACGCGGCGCTTGCTGCCGCCTATCTGGAGCTCCGCATCATCGTCTTGGGACACGTATCGCACGCTGCGCATCTCTGGAAAGTTACGCCGCGTGTTGCGGCCGCGGGTGCGGGGCTGCTGGGGGAGCATGCCAAGCTCTTCTTCTGGCCCACGGGTCTGAACGATTTCCATACCTTCGAGCTGCCCGCGAGCCTGCATTCGCCTTGGCCGTGGATTACACTGCTGGTGCTCGCGCTGGCTGTGACCATGCGCAAGCGCGACCCCGTCTTGCGTTTCCTGATACTGTGGTGGCCGGTAACACTGCTTCCTTGTCTCGACGTGCGGCAGCTCAGCTCCCCGCTCCTGGCGGAGCGCTTCTCCTATGTGCCTTCCATGGGACTCTGCCTGGCGGCCGGGCATTTCATTCTGCGCACCCTCCCTGCGAGTGCGCCGAACCTGCGCCCGGCTCGCGTGCTGGTTCCTGCCCTGGGTCTCGCTCTCGTCCTCTTTGCCGTCCAGGATTTGCGCGCCGTCCCGCGCTGGCGGGACAACGACACCCTGTGGAGCTATTCCTACCGCGTTGCTCCGCAAGCGGCGCTCGTGCACGTCCACCGCGCGCTCGACCTGCAGTATCGTGACGGCAATCTAGCTGACGCGACACAGGAGTATGAGACGGCGCTCCAGCTCAACCACACCAGTTTTGTCGAGCTGCCTTCCGTCACCTACGACTGCCTGATCGGGCTCGGCCAGATCGCTTCCACGCGCGGGCGCACCGACGAAGCTGTGGCCTATTTCCAGAAGGCGGTCGAGCTCACGCCACGCTACAGCGCGGCCTACGATGTGCTTGGCTCGGTCTATTTCCCGCGCGGCGACTACACGCGGGCCGCCGGATATTTCCAGCAGGCGGTACGCGTGAACCCGCAGGACGTGGTCGCGCGGTTCTTTCTCGGAACTTGTTGGATGAAACTCGGCAAGCCGGCGCAGGCGGTAGAACAGTTCCACGCGGCGCGCGAAGTGGCTCCCGACTATTTCCAGGCCTATGACGCTGAAGCGCGAGCGCTCGAGGCCGCGGGTGATGCGGTTGGCGCTGCGCGCGTGCGCAGCTTGAAACCGCCCAGGTAGGCGCGAGGCGCTGTGGAGTGTCGCCGCGTGCCGCTGCGCTGAGATCGCGCCCTTATAGGAAGACGGTTTCTGTGCCCTGCACCAGGCAATAGGCGGGGCAACGCCCGGAAAACACACCCATCCGACCAAGAAACAGCCAGCCCTCTCCAGCGAGGAGAGGGCTAATTCCCGAGTACATGGGCGCAGCGCCGCGGGAAGTCGAACGCCCTCTCTGCTCCGGCCGGAATCTTCTCACTTCACGCGGCGTGCTCGCTCGCCGCATGATGACGTTGGTTACACGTGATTCCTGAGCATGAGCTCCTTGGGGTCCGGCTCCAAGTAGACTTGTCCCTGCAGGTAAGGGATCTGAAATCTCCGAACGTAGTGGCGGATGAGCGTGAGGGGAACGACCAACGGAATCAGACCCTTCCGATAATCTTCGATCAGCAAAAGCAATTCGCGGCGTGAACCGTCGTCGAGCTGCCTGCGAAAGTAACCTGCCATATGCTGCAGCACGTTGGCGTGCCGCTTGGGGGTGGCGATCACGCGCAGCGCGCTCATGAACTCCGCTTCATACCGCGCAGTAAACGTCGAGCGGGGCACGGCCTGGGCACTCGCCACCAAGCGCCCCAGGTTCTCGCACATTTTCGGAGAGTGAGCCATCAGCAGGAGTTTGTGTGCGGTGTGGAACCCCACCAAATCCCCTCGCTTCCACTTCCCCGCAAACAATAAGCGCAACCGGTGATAGGCAAAGACGCGCTCGATGAAGTTCTCCCGCAGGCGCGGATCCGCGAGCCGGCCTTCTTCCTCGACCGGAAGATTGGGGAAGCGTTCGAGGAGCGCTTCTGCGAAAAGGCCGCGGCCGGACTTGGTCGGCACGCCATGGGCATCGAAAACCCGCACGCGCTCCATTCCGCAACTCGGCGAGCCCTTTTTCAGAATGTAACCGCACAAATCCTGGTCAGCCAGGGCGCGCACTCGCCGGCTGGAAAAGCTGCGCATGCCTTCACTGTGATCGGCGCCGGTCTTCGGCATGAGCATGCGGATTGCTTCTCCGATGCGCACCAGCCGCAGAGTATCGCGCGGCGTGCCCAGGCCCATCTCAACCTCCGGGCAGACGGGCACCCACTCGACATAGTGGCCCAGCGTGTCAACGAGGTAAGCATCCCGCTGGTGTCCCCCGTCGTAGCGGACCTGCTCACCCAGCAGGCAGGACGAGATCCCGATGCGAATCGGCGACGATGCTGGCTTGCTCATTCGGAAGGTTTCTCGGCGAGGGATTCTGGGTCGCACTCAGATTCCGGCGGCCTTGCGGTAACGAGACATGTGCTCCTGGAATTCGCGGTTGTCGGGCTCGAGCGCCAACGCCTTGTTCTGGATAACGACCGCGTCTCGATAGTTTCCCTTGGCAAATTGCGCTTCCGCCAGAGTATCGATGAATCCGGCTTCTTTCCATTGTGTCAAGTCCACCGCGCGCTGGGCGTGGGCCAGCGCGGCCTGTGGGTCGCGAAACTTGAGATCTTCGCTCGTGGCATAGAGCCACGCCAGGTTGTTGTGAGCTTCTGCCATATTGGGCTCAAGGCGCAAGGCTTCCCTGTAGTGGGCGATGGCGTCGCCATAGAGTTTCTGATCCGCGTAAAGATCCGCCAGCAGGCGCTGACCCTCGGCGGTCTGCGGATTTTTGCCAAGCACCGCTTCGAAGATCTGCTGCGCTTTCGTAAGGTCTCCCTTCAAGCGATAAGCCATGCCAAGTCCGAGGCGGGACTGGGGGTCGCCCGGACTCAGACGCCCGGCTGCCTCGAACTCCTCAATGGCCTGGTCGTACTTCCTCTGCGCGAGGTAAAGCGCGCCCAGTTGCTGGTGAGGCCGCTCATCGCGCGGAGCTCTGCGCGCCGCTTCCTGGAAACTCTGGAGCGCGCGATCGTATTGCTGGGCCGCTTCGAAGCGAGCGCCTTCCGCCAGCAAACGGCTCACGGCCTGGGAAGTCCGGTAATGGTCCACTGTCGCCGCCATGGCCAAGAGCACTACAGCCAGGGGGAGGGCAACGATGGCTTGTGAAGGGGGCTCAGCAATTTCTCCTGGCAAAAGATTGTGTCCGGGCGGCGCAATAGCCAGAGCCAGCAGGACGCCGCTCGCCAGCCCGCCCAGATGTCCCCAGTTGTCTATGCCGCGCACCGAGAATCCGAAGGCCAGATTCACGACGATAAAGGGAATCATTCCTCGGCCGAAGGCCCTGCCCCAGCGGAGTGGAATCACGTCCCGGTGAAGGTAACCGGTGACGAGCATCGCGCCGGCAACACCGAAGATGGCTCCGGATGCCCCGGCGGCGATGTTATTCGAAATGGTCATGGAGAGGAGCGCGCTGCCGATCCCCGTGGCAACGTAAATCGCGGCATAGCGGCCGTAACCATACACGTGTTCCAGGATAGGCCCCAGGATATAGAGAGCGTAGCTGTTAACCAATAAGTGAAGCCAGCCGATGTGAAGGAACATCGGCATCACCAGCCGCCAGTACTCGCCTCGACGCAGGTAGGGACCGTAAGAGGCGCCGAAGTCGAGCAGAACGCCGGGATTTTTCGATCCCCCGGCGAGGGTCTCCAAAACGAAAAGCAGGCCATTGACCGCCAGGATGGCGAGCGTGGCGACGGGCCAGTAGCGCCGCGGAGCTACTCTGTACTCGGGCGGGCCTGCGGGGGAACTTAAAGCTTCCTCGGTCATCGGTCTCCGTCGAATGCCAGATCCTTGAAAGGGATGAGCCGCGACTCAGGCGTCGTGAATCTCTTGGTAATAGCCTTCCCCGGCACACGGCCGGCACAAAACCCGTCTATCGATGCGGCGTTCGCGCCCGTCGTTGATTCCCTCACCGCAGCTTTCGCAGTTCACGCGAGATCGCGGCCTTCCGGGAAGGTCCGCTGGACTCAGCGTCACGCGCACCCGCCGCAAGGTGAACAATTCCTCATCGCCCATCACCCTGTAAGCCTGCAGTTGCGCCTCGTAAGGGTCGGAAAGGGCAGGAAACAGGGACTTGGCCCTCTCGCGTGAATCGTCCCGGGCCACGATCCGGACCGCGCGCCCGGTTTCAAGATCCACAAAGGTCGCTGCCACCTTTCCGAAATCGCAGAACCTGAGCGATCGTTTCCCCAGCCGGCAACCCGTGACCAGGCTGACGGCGTCCGTCGCGCAGCGGTCGATTTCAACAAAGGTCAACAGGCGCTTGAGGTATTTGACCGGATCGTCAAAGCCCAGCGCGTTGAGTCCGAACATCGCCATGCGAATTCCCAAAACCTGTCCCGGACACATGTGGCCGTGATTCTGCGCCGCGAGCGTGATGTACTCCTGGAGCGTTTTCATGATCGAAGCGACCGGGACACGACGAGGGGCAATTCGATCCCAAGGTTTCGAACACTTTGTGCCCGCCCCATGCGTGGCAAGAAATTATACCATCCCGCGCCGGGTCGCGGCTCCATCAGCCCCGTCAGAGGACGGTCATCCCGATACAAAGCATCGGGACAGGTCCCCGCGAAAGCTTGCCCTGAGCTTGCCGAAGGACGGGAATCGCGCTTGCCCTGCAGAGGGCAGCCGGCATGCCCAGGGGTGTTGCACCGACACTCCCCAGGTTCGAGCGATTCCCTTGACAGTCCCTTCAGACTCGCAAGAGAATCGCTGCATTCGAAGTTTGGGGAGATGGGCGCGGCACGTGCAGGGCCGAACGGTCCCGCTCTGAGCGGGAGCCCACGAGGGGCGAGCGCGGTTCGACGTCGCTCACCGTCCCGAGCAACTCGGAGGGACCCCTCGCCCCTACAATCTGAAGGGATCAGGACGGCATCCCTGGAGGCTTACTCAGCAAACTGCTATGCTGACACGGTAGTCCAAGCCGGAGTTGTACGCGGCCACGCCATGGAAAGAGAGAGAAGCATGTTGGCGAGGAATGCAGTTCGCGGGTCGTTGCTGCTGGTGGTGCTGGGAATGATGGCGAGTGCGTCGGCGGTCGCACCTCCCCGCCTTGCCAGCCCGCGCGATTTTGCCGTGATGGCGTGGGACAGCTCGCCTTCCGACCCGGAGCAGTTGCGGCTGATGAAGGAGGCCGGCCTCAACGTCTCCGGATTCTGTGCACCGCAGGATGTGGAACGCGTGCGGGCCGCGGGTCTGGCGTGCTTCGTCAGTGACGATCGGGTGAGCGGGTACGATTGGAAGAAGCTGCCGCCGGACCCAGACCTGCGAAAGAATATTGCTGCCGCCGTGCACGAGGTCGCGGGCAATCCCGCCGTTCTTGGCTTCTACCTTCGAGATGAACCGCACGTGTCTTTGTTGCCGGGGCTGGGGCGCGTGGCAAGCATATTGGTAGGAACCCTGCCCGGTACGTGGCCTTACGTCAACCTTTTTGCGGTCTACGGAGGCCGCGCTTACACGGGCACTGACGACTACGAAACCTATCTGCGGCAATTTGTGGAGACCGTCCGTCCCCCCTTCATCAGTTACGACGACTACGCCCTGGTGGAAGGTGAGATGCGGGATGTGTTTTACACCAATCTCGAGTTGGTGCGCCGTGTGAGCCTGGAAGCCAAGATTCCATTTTGGAACTGCATCCTCGCCACGGCCCATTACAACTACATGGAAGCTTCTGACGCCACCTTCAACCTCCAGGTCTACAGCACCCTGGCCTACGGTGGACGGGGCATTGAGTACTTCACTTATTTCACCGGCTCGGACGGGAACCAGCGCCTGGGTCCCATCGATCAGTTCGGAAACCGCACGCCGACCTGGGATATGCTGCGTCGCATCAACTACCAGATCCATGCCCTGGCGCCGACGCTGATCCGGCTCCACAGCACAGGTGTTTACCACTGGGCAGACGCACCCCTTGACGGTCACCCGCTCTCGGAAAGCCGCCTGGTGCAGAAGATCCAGGTTGCAGCGCCCTCTTTGCGACACCCCACCGAGCCCCGCTTCCTCCTCGGCGAGTTCGAAGACGCGCAGGGCCGCCCCTATCTCATGCTGGTGAATAAGGACCTGCGTCAGTCTTTCCTGTTTAGCATTCGCCTGAAACAGGAGGGGAGAAAACTGCTCCGCATCTCTTCCTACACGGGAGATGAATCTGGCGAAGGGCAGGATAACTGGCTCGCCCCGGGTGCGGGAATGCTATTTCGAGTGGAGTAATTGCTGACCTTGAGTGGCATGGGGCGATGGAACGCCCTCACCCCGCTGGCGGACTCGCATCAGAGAATCCCAGGAAGCGAGTGCCGGCGGGAATCCAGGCGCTCGAGGCCCGCTCGCCAAGCCTCGTCCAGGGCGCGCTCGTATTCGACCCGAGTCACGCGGCGGTTAATCTCCGGGAATTCTGAGCGCGTCACTTTTCCCGCCGGATAGTATTGCGCCATGAGATTGACATAAGTCGTCGGCGAAAGCTCCTGGGCGATCCAACGCATAATCTCCCCTGTTCCCGCGATGTCCCCGGGCATCACCAAGTGGCGAATTAGCAGTCCGCGTTTCGCCACGCCGTCTTCGTCAATCACGAGGTCTCCGACCTGTCGGTGCATCTCCTTGAGGACGCGGTGCGCCACCTGCGGATAATCGGGAGCGCGGGAATACTTGCGCGCCATCTCGGAGTCCCAATACTTGAAGTCGGGCATGTAAATATCCACGACGCCCTCGAGCAGTTCCAGACTTTCCATCGAATCGTAGCCGCTGGTGTTATAGACGATGGGCAGCCGCAATCCCCCTTCGATCGCCAAAGGCAGGGCTTCAATAATTTGCGGGACAACGTGTTCGGGAGTCACGAAGTTGATGTTGTGACAGCCGCATGCCTGAAGTTCCAGCATCATTGCCGCGAGTCTGCGAGGCGGGGCCGGCGAGCCTTGCACTCGCCAGCTAATCTCGAAGTTCTGGCAGAATACGCACCGCAAATTGCAGCCGGAAAGGAAAATGGTTCCCGACCCTCGCCAGCCGCGCAGGCAGTCTTCCTCCCCGTGATGAGGAGAATAACTTGAGACCGTGGCGTAGCGACCCGTTCGGCAGACCGCGAACTTGTCATCGAGCCGGTTGACGCGGCAATGACGCGGGCAGGCTCGGCAGCTTCGAAGGAGCTCCAAGGCACGCTCGACGCGACGCAGGAGTTCGCCGCTGCGATGCAGGTGGAGGTAGGCAGGTTCGAAGGTTCGATTTTCAACGCGCGCCTTGCCTTGCATGGCACATATCCTGCGAGCGCGTTATCAGCTCGGTTAGCGGGTGGCTAGCTGCCCGTCAGTCGTCGCGGGCTTGAGTACCTCCGACGCGCGTGCGGCAGCGCGGTGGTCACACTCCATACCGCCCGTTGTTGCGCACCGTCTCGTACATCGCCAGGACGTTCTCAATCGGGACGCCCGCCTGCACGTTATGCGTCGTGTTGAAGACGTATCCTCCGCCCTTTCCGAAGATCTTCAAGCGCGCCGAGACTTCCTTGCGAACGTCTTCGACCGTCCCGAACGGCAGGGTCTGCTGGGTGTCCACGCCGCCGCCCCAGAAAGTCACCTGGTCGCCGAATTCCTTCTTGAGTTCCTCCGGCACCATACCCGCCGCCGAGCACTGCACGGGATTGAGGATGTCAAACCCTGCTTCAATGAAGTCGGGGATCAGAGCTCGAACCGAGCCGCAGGAGTGAATGAAGGTCTTCCACGTCGTGTGCTTATGAACCCAGTCGTTAACGACCTTATTAAATGGCTTAAAGAGGTCACGATACGCCTGGGGCGAGATAAACGGGCCAGTCTGTTGCCCGAAGTCCGTCCCTGAGAGGAAAACCGCCGTCACGCGATTCCCTACGACCCGGTGAATCTTCTCGAGATTCTTGATTCCGATCTCCCCCTGGCGCTCAAAGATCTTGTAGATAAAGTCGCGGCGGGTCACGGTGCTGACATACCACTCCTCAACGTCGCGGATGCCCTTGGGATGTTTCAGCCAAGGCCCCGGAACCAGCGCGATGTCGCCGAAAGCCGTTCCGCCGAAGTTCGCCAGCACGGCCTTGTCGGTATGGGTCCAAATCCTTTCCGCCTCGCGCCCCAGATACGCCAGGTCCGCATCGGAAATGGGGCCAAACTCTTCCAGGTTATCTGCGAGGTTCAGGTTGTTGTCATCGAGCGGGAGCTGGCGAGGGATCGAGTCAAAATAGAAGCCACCTTTTGGCATGCGGCCGGAGGGCGGAACTGACCGGTCTCCCTCCGGATACATCAGGATGTCACCATTCTTGTCGGGGTCGGTATTGAAGCCGGCGGGGACGAGTACCGGTGTGCCGACGAAGGTTGTCCAGGGTTTCCAGCCTTCATTCCTGTAACCGAACATCGTGGAAGGCTTTCCCAGGCCAATCACGTCGATGCCGAGCGCGTCCATCAGGTCGGGCTTGATTTCGCC
>Ga0208192_1000103_pt1 | contig 89266 bp, 83 predicted proteins | sample June2015DPH_13_1_2_FD_184711 | JGI IMG/M metagenome (GOLD analysis project Ga0208192, IMG submission 184711) | Peatland microbial communities from SPRUCE experiment site at the Marcell Experimental Forest, Minnesota, USA - June2015DPH_13_150... | ecosystem: Environmental > Terrestrial > Soil >... | reverse complement strand
ACCCAAGCCAGTCCTAAGAACAAAGAAATGTCGCCGTAGAGCACGCAGGGGAAATTTTTAATTCCTGAACTGGCTAATCCACATACTAAAAAAAGACAGTAAAAGCACGGACTAATTTTCAGGGGAAAATTGAAAGAATTAGCTGCCCCAATAGAAAGATATCAGGAACACGTCCGGTTGAATTATCATGAACAATTTGTACTTCATCCAAATCAACTTATAATAGGAAGCACGCTTGAATACGTTAGTCTCCCTTGCAAACTGATGTGCTACGTAGTAGGAAAATCTACCTGGGGGCGAATGGGTTTAGTAATTGCAACAGCAACAAAAGTTGATCCGGGATTCAAGGGTTGTATAACATTAGAAATGATTAACCAAGGCGAAGTTCCGGTCATCCTCTATCCAGGCATCCCTATTGCCCAATTGGTTTTTCATGAAACAATGGGTGAGGCGAAATACGAAGGTGGATACAATTGCGCAACAGGCCCTCAGTTTCCAGATTTTAGTAAGAATATTGAAGCTTGGAAGTATTGGTTCCCAAAAGATAAATAAACGCGTCTGAAATAGACACTATTTACTTTCAGGTCTCACATCCAGCGTCAGCGACTGGGACGTCCATAAAATTATAAATTTCTACTTTTATAATGATCTATTTCTCTACTGGGTCAGGCGAATATCAATCCCCCTGCCCTCATCCTGCTCGGGCAAAGTTGATGAATCTTCGTTCTGCATCCGTCCCGATGAGCTGAACGCGAACTCGATCTCCAACATCATAATCTTAAAACCCTCGTATCACCTTTCCTTCCACCGGCGGATGGAATAGGCGAGCCCAGGTTCCTTTTTCTGAGGCACCCGTAACGATGGTATCTTCTAAACCGGATATTGCATTGTCCAAGCGTATTTTCTTGCTTTTAAGTATAAATTAGCTTATAATTATTAAAGAAACTAAGTTGCACAGAGCCTTTTAGGCTTATAGCTTACGCCCGCAAGAACTCTAAACGACTTCTTCGCGGGCTTTTTTATGGCGAAATCAAAGCCGTTTTGGAGGTTAAGATGGCGATTACAAGGCAGAGCGACCAGAGAAAAGGTGATATGAAGAGAATCAAAATTGAAGGGGAAAGCGATAAAGGGAAGGAGGTAACCGTCGGCCATGAAGCTGTTCCCCAAAAGAAAGTAAGCTCATTGTGGAGCTGTCATGAAGAATTTGCATTGGAATGGAGCCAGACTTTTATAACAAAGAAAAGGAAGAAAAATCTAAAAAAGGGAGAATGATTATGAATATTTATGTGGGAAACTTATCCTATGATGCAACAGATGTAACGATTCGGGAGGCTTTTGAATCCTTCGGCCAGGTAACTTCAGCGAGAGTTATCAAAGACAAGTACAATGGCCAGTCCCGGGGGTTTGGTTTTGTAGAAATGCCTGCGCAGTCTCAGGCTCAAACGGCCATTAAGAGCCTTAACGGGAAGGAACTCCTGGGCAAACAGATAAGTGTGAATGAGACCCGCCCCCGTGCCGACCAGGGAAGAACTGGGGGAGGGCGAATGGATTATAGCGCCCACGGAAACCGTTATTAATCCTGTTTTCGCAGAAAAGAGGGTGAACAATGTTACAGCCGAGAAGACACGGGAGGTTCCATGCTTCAAGAACGAACTATTTGAGGCATCCAAAATCCTATAAAGTTTTATGTTCGGGTTGCGGAAAGGAGGTTGCTACCCCGGTTCCCCCGCCTGATGACAAAAAACTACTGTGTATGGAGTGCTTCAGGAAATAGAGAATATCTAAGGAACATGTTGAACCGGGCAGGTTTCATGGGAAAAATTTGCTGGTAAAAGAGGCAAGGGAAGCCATGTCTTCCGAGAAAGATAGTCATAGGGATTTGAAAAACTCAGTGATCAGGATGGAAAGGAGTCATTATGAATAAAGAAAGGCTTGAATGGGTTATGTCAGGATTAAACCAGTATAAATTAACTAAGAATGAAGACCAATTTATCAAATCTGCATCAGGGGATTTCGATCAAAAACAAATGTTAACAGAACACCAGGAAGGAAGACTCGAAAACCTTTATAAGGAGAAGTCAAAATCAAAACCCAATAAAAATTCTCCTGATTATTTTTCTTTTCAGGAAGCTACCCCAAAAAAGGCCAGGGTCCGGAAACCTTTTGCGAAAGATGTTTTGATAGCATCCTAAACTTACCGCAGCTCCACTTTTCTAGGATAACGGATTCATCAAAGACAAGGTGAAAGCAGGACAATTACAAATAATCCGCCTTCATTGGCCCTGTCTTCTTCCTGCTCGGGTAAAGTCAATGAATCCTCGTTCTACATCAGTCCCGATGAGTTCAACGCGAACTCGATCTGCGGCATCAAGACCTTCAAACCCTTGCATCAGTTTTCCTTCCACCGGCGGATATGAAGAGAGATGGGGACGTTGGTGTAAAGAGGAATAATTTCCTGTCACTTGTAATGGGGTAGAACAGGAAGTATCGAACACGCGGCTATACGCCAAGGTAGTCCCGGAGTTTTCGTAGTGCCTCCCGGTGTTTCCCGTGGGTCATTCGGCCTATGTTTAGAAGCTTCCATTGAACGGCAGGAAGATTCTCGATTCCGGGCACGCCCAACAAATTCCACTGGGGTTTTCCCTCTTTAACAGATACGATAAACTGCCTTTCCTCCTGGGTCATTTCCTTGCGAAGCTTGGATACCAATTGCTCTCCTATAGTCCTCAGTTCCTCTGGCGTGACCGGTTCGACCACCATGCCCTGGAATTCTCTCTCGAAGACAGGGCGCAGGTCACCCCATTGTGGATTGAGGATTTCGACCATCGGTCGGGAGTGACTGACAAGAAGCTGAAAAAAACCCGTCTGCCCCGCTCTTCGTGGGCTTATCCGGCCTGCTCACCTTCTCGCAGGCGTGCCAAGAGTTGCTCCTTACTCGTCGCAACGGCACCCCTCATTCTTGAACAGCATATCGATGTCGAAAAGATCTCTCGGATGCTGCCGGTCCAGAGCTGCACAGGCCTTTCCTCCGTAAAGATCCTCGAATGAAAGGGTGCGGGCTTCGATTGAAAGCTCAAAGAAATCCTGTGCCCTCTGACAGAGGGTTCTCGTTTCTGTTGGAAATACCGATCCTCTCAGGACAGGGTTCGGTTCTATTTTGACCGCTGCATCGCCGCGGCGGATTAGCAAACCGGCTAAAATATCCAGGTGATGATCTTTCTTGGGAAACACGCGAACACCGGCAATTTTTTTCTCAACCTTTTTGGAGATTCGAAGAAGGGCTTTGTCGATGTCATTTAAAGCAGTCTCACGGTCGTTGACCGGAAGATAGGTCAGGTCAATATCGACGGAAAGACGGGGAAGGTCCCTTAAGAAGAAGTTGATCGCGGTCCCTCCCTTCAAGGCAAAGATTTCCTCTTCGTTTGCAAAGGGCAAAACCCGAAGGAGCAATTCTGCCTGCCTGAAAAAGACCGTGTCTTTTTTCAAACTGTTCCTTCTCTCCTCTCCCTGGGGACCGTGATTTGATACTTGGGATCGAGTTCTCCCCCGGATACGATCCTCCGCTTCCCTCTGCCGAAATCTATCCGTGAAAGATCAAGCTTTTCCACCCAGGGATGCCTATGTTTTTCGGCCATGTACATGAAAAGCCTTTTAACTTTGACAAAGCGGCATATTTCGAGAAGCTTTTGAACGATCTCGGGCCTGAGCGTAACAAGGCTCTCCATGATGAGAAGCGACTCCTCGAAGCTTACCTTCTCCGGAACAAGGTGAAGCATCTCCATGGCCGCCCGCTCCGGCGAGGATATCCGAATGGAGAACTCCCTCTCCTTCCATTCGGAGAATCCGTCACGGTTGTTTACAGGGAAAAGGCTCGTCCGGGTCACAACAAGACGAAGACTAAACCGTTCTCCTGAGAACCAGGCGGGTAGGATCATCCCAGGTTGAGCGTAAAGAAAGAGGGTTCTTGTCTCCTCAGGAATGTAGTGACCGTAACCCTTGAGTTCAAGGGCCGTCTTCCCTCCTGCGTGAACTTCAAGCTCAAGCTGGGATTGAACTGCGTATAAGGCTCCGGACCACTCGACCCGATCTTCAGGGAGGATGTAGGCCCCTTGGCCAAAAGATTTAATCCAGCCGCTACGGCGATATTTCGTCAGGAGATCGTAAGTAAACCCTTGCCGCTTCAGGTAAGAAGCCGTTGCAACGGTTCCCCGGGACCACTTACTGATGAGCTGGTTTATTTTTGTTGTTTTTTCATTACCCATGGTACTTAAATAACAATAATTTTAAACCAAAGTCAAGTGGGAAGTTTAAAAAAGTCGGAATTTCATTACTGGAAGGCAAGAAATAACCATTTTTTTAAACCATAAGAAAGGGCTTCCGATCCAGAGCAATTGTTGTGCGTCATTTCCGGGGAAGCACAACTCGGTACGGGTCGGTGCGGTACGACCGAGTCGACTCCGACTCGATTCCGACAGGGGAGTATACTCGTCAACGAAGCGGACATAGGTTCTAAAACAACTTGACCCATTCGGCTTCATCACGCCTCGTCTTTAAAGACGGCGTAAGAAAGCGCAGCTCAGGGTCAACCCTGAGCCCCTCGGCCTGAGCGGCTCGACTGAGCTCGCCGAAGTCTCGGGCCAAAGGCAAGCCATGGCCTTCAAGCCGGGGAGTCGAAGGGTTGACACCGGGTGATCATTTTTAAAGAAGCGGTAAATGTGGAAAATACCTTAAAATGTTTTGCAACCTGCATCCCCTTATTTTTAACCGAGACAGGCGAATCTCAATCTCCCTACCCTCGTCCTGTGCGGGCAAAGTCGATGAATCCTCGTTCTACATCGGTTCCTATTGGCTCAACGCGAGTTCGATCTGCGGCATCAAGACCTTCAAACCCCCGTATCAGCTTTCCTTCCACCGGCGGGTGGAATAGGAAGAAAGAGGACGGGGGAACAGGTCTTGAAATGATGCACTTCTGGTATTGGGTTATGCTCCGCCCTTCAATTGGCAAAGGCATTATGATTACGAACGCAGAATTTAATGCTACAACAGGGTAGACTTATCCGGTGAGCATCAGGAATTTTGATGCAGGAATTTTGAAACAATTGTCCGGAAATGCTTCACACCTTCCAAAACGGTGGACCGACTTTTTTTCATAAATACGTAAAAAAGTCAAGACTTTTTTTCAGTGGTATGAAAATTAATCGAAATACCCGGGAGGGACGAAAAAGAAAAAGGAGACATTGGTTCTAATGCAACCTGATTTATGCACTCCAGAACCTATACGAGGGCAAGGGAGGCAGGGTTGCATATATGCATTTATGATCACGGCCCATTTAACCCCTCTGTAATATGGATTTAATAGATTAATCAGCGGGTATCTTTTTAAAAATTCACCCTTTTGTAAAAGGACCTTTTTGTTATTTCTGCTGCAATAATATAGAGCACCACAATCATGCCGATAACCAGAAGGATCGTCATTGGCAACGGTTGAAAACCTAAGAGTCCTGCAAGGGGAGTGAATGGAAATAGGATCGTCACCACAACAATCAGCAGAGTGGCCATCAGCAGATACTTCCCGGGTTTACTTCTGAAGAAAGACTTCCGAGTGCGAATAACGAGGACAGTGACCGAAGCTGAAATCACAGATTCTATAAACCAGCCTGTTCTGAATTGATCCGTGGTGGCATGGAGGATAAGCAGAAGCACACCAAAGGTAAGATAATCAAACACCGAGCTTAGAAGGCCGAAGGTTAGCATAAAGTTTCTTATGAACTGGATATTCCAGCGCCGAGGTTTCTCAACCAGTTCACGATCGACACTGTCCGTGGCAATCGTCATCTCTGGAAAGTCCGTCAGCAAATTGGTGAGTAGAATCTGCTTGGGCAGAAGAGGAAGAAAGGGTAAAAAGAGGGAGGCTCCTGCCATGCTAAACATATTCCCGAAATTGGCGCTCGATGCCATGAACACATACTTCAACGTGTTGGCAAAAGTCGTCCTCCCCTCGCGCACACCCTGAACGAGGACATTGAGATCCTTTTCGAGCAGCACAATGTCAGCCGCCTCTTTGGCAACATCCACTGCGCTATCCACGGAGATGCCGACATCAGCAATATGAAGTGCCGAGGCGTCATTGATACCATCTCCCATATATCCGACAACATGTCCGGCTTTCTTCAAAGCCAGAATAATACGTTCTTTGTGGTTGGGCTCCACCTCAGCAAAGACATCCACATCGTTGACCCGTTTGAGAAGCGCCTCATCACTCATCTGGTGAAGATCTCCACCTGTGAGGATGTGTGGATTCAATAACTCCACCTGTTGACTGACATTGGCGGCAAGCAGCCGGTTATCTCCGGTGATGATCTTCAATGAAACCCCGAGATGTTTCAGTTGTCTGATGGTCTCGATGATTCCGGGCTTGGGCGGATCAAAGAGAATCAAAAATCCCAAAAACGTCATGTCGGTTTCTTGCTCCCTGGTGATGACCGTGTCGGAGACGGTATCCTTGTAAGCAACCCCCAGGGTGCGAAAGCCTTTGCGACTGAACTCTTCAAAGTGCTGCTGGACCCGTTCCTTTACGGTAACGATGTCCACAATCCTTCCTTCAGCAATTTCTGCGGAGGAGCAGACAGCGAGCACATTTGACAGGGCTCCTTTCGTTACCATCAGATGCGTGTCACCTTTTGAGATTAAAATGCTCAATCGCTTGCGAATAAAATCGTAAGGCACCTCATCCAATTTCTGATAGCCTAACAGATCAAATTGGCGATGTTTACGGATCGCTTCATCGATCGGATTCATAAATCCCGTCTCATAAGAAGAATTGAGAAAGGCATAGAGAAGGACTTTTTCACTCTCATGGCCGTCCACATTTAAGGCAGAGTGTAATTTCACCACTCCTTCAGTCAGGGTGCCGGTCTTATCGGAACAGAGCACGTTCATGCTACCGAAGTTTTCAATCGATGCCAGCCGTTTTACGATGACCTTATCGAGGGCCATCCGCTTGGCACCGTGAGCAAGATTAATGCTGATGATCGCGGGTAATAGTGTTGGAGTCAGTCCAACTGCAAGCGCCAATGCAAAGAGAAAAGATTCTAATATCGGCCGCGCAAAATAGACATTGATGGCAAAGATGGCGATCACCAGCACCAGTGTGATCTCCATGAGGAGATACCCAAATCGCCTGACACCATGCTCAAACTCTGTCTCCGGGGGTCTGAGTTTCAGCCGTTCGGAAACCTTTCCAAATTCGGTCTCCTTCCCTGTTCGGATGACCACGGCCCTTGCACTCCCGCTGACCACATGGGTTCCCATAAAGAGCGAGTTTGTCCGCTGGCTGAGCGGTGTTTCCGGTGGTAAAGTGCCAATCGATTTTTCGACAGGATAGGTTTCACCTGTCAAGGCTGCTTCATCGACAAATAGATCTTTGGATTCTAGAAGAAGACAGTCTCCAGGGATGACATCGCTTGCCTTGATGAACACAATATCCCCCGGGACAACCTCTTCGATGGGAACTTCTTTTGAGTCTCCATTGCGAACCACAGTCGTTGTGATCTGCACGATTGCATACAACTTCTCAACAGCATTGACCGCTCCCCGTTCCTGCCAGAATCCAAGGAAACCGCTGACCAAAACAATCACGAGGATGATCACGGCATCAATGGGATTATGGAGGAAGAAGGATAATCCCGCTGCAAAAATAAGGATGAGAATAATCGGACTCTTAAATTGAGCTAACAGGAGTGTCAGTGCGTCTGATTTCTTCTTAGGCTTTAGGAGATTGGATCCATAGCGTAAGAGTCGTCGTTGGACCTCATCGCTCATCAAGCCTTCAGGGGTGGTTTGAAGTTGCTGAAGCAATTCAAGAGAGGGGACACTCCAAAATTGAGTTTGGCTTTGGCTCATATCTTATCCGGTCAGCATGTATCTAAAATTGCCGTCTCATTTAGGCGAAGGCTTAAATCTCAGAGCAGATAAACACTCATCATCGTTAGAAGAGACTTTAAGATAATATATCATCATCATCAAGTTTAGAAAATATAAATATGGGGGCGATTTTACAAAACGCAAAAGTGTTACAATTTGTCTATAAACTCCGGTGCTGATATGATATGGTATCAAACGAAAAACCTTTCCCCGACTCCTTCATGGAGGGGAATGGGGAGATGGAACCCAATAGGTTTTGCAGGAGGTTCCTATGCCTCAACTAAGACAAGATCCCACAACGAAAGAGTGGGTTATCGTTGCTGCAGAGCGTTCAAAGAGACCGCACGATTTTAAAAAGACTAAAACTTTGGTCGAAAAACCTCCCTATAAAGAAGACTGCCCCTTCTGTCAGGGCAATGAGCATCTCACTCCTCATGAGTCCCTGGCCTATCGAAGCGGTGGTCTGGCAGATAGTAAAGGATGGTGGGTAAGGGTCATTCCCAATAAATTTCCTGCCCTCTCCCCAGAAGGGAGTTGGGAGATAAAAGAAGAGAAGGACTTTTTCAGGATGATGGATGGAATGGGAATCCATGAAGTGGTGATCGAAAGTCCCATCCATAACCAACTCCTCCCTCTGATGGAGGATAAACAGGTGGAGGGGGTCCTTCTTGCCTATCGAGAAAGGTATCTTGCGTTAAGAGAGGATCCCAGGATCAAATTGATCATCGTCTTTAAAAACCATGGGGAGGCCGCTGGGACATCACTGGATCACACCCATTCCCAACTCGTCGGAACTGCGGTCGTCCCATCCAATATTCGAAAGAAATTAGAAGAGGCAGCTCGATATTATGATGACCACGGGAGGTGTGTCTATTGCGATTCGATTCGAGAGGAACTTAACTTCGGGAAGAGGATCGTGATGGATACCGAAAGATTTGTTGTCCTCCAACCCTTTGCATCCCGGTCTCCCTTCGAAACTTGGATCGTTCCTAAAGAGCATCAGGCCTCTTTCGGTTTAATCTCCATGGAGGATTCAAAAAGATTTGCAAAGGTCTTAAAGACAACCTTATTTAAACTCTATTCCAAATTGAACAATCCTGATTATAATTATGTCATCCATACCGCTCCCATTAAGGATGAACAAGAAGATTACTACCATTGGCATCTTCAGATTATCCCAAGACTGACTACCCCCGCTGGATTTGAAATGGGATCCGGCATCTATATTAACGTTTCCTTTCCCGAGGAGACTGCCGAATTCCTGAGGGAGGGTTAATTTGAAAAAGATGGTAGAAAAAGAAATAGAAAATCTGATCTTAACTGCCCAAAAGAGTGAAATCACAGAGCATTCTGTTTACCATAAGCTGTCACAATCGGCAATGGATCCTCATAACCAGAGCGTCTTAAAACAAATTTCCGACGATGAGCTGAAACATTATAATTTCTGGAAGAAATATACCCGTCAGGATGCAAAACCGAACAGGTTGAGCCTATGGAAATACTACCTTATTTCAAGAATATTTGGGATAACATTTGGAATAAAGCTAATGGAGAAGGTCGAAGGAAAGGCGCAGGCGATCTATCAAGAGATCTCGAAATATGTTCCGGCCGCCATAGATATTGAAAAGGACGAAAAAGAGCATGAAAGAAAACTCATAGATTTAATAGACGAAGAGCGGCTTAGATATATTGGTTCTATGGTTCTGGGTTTGAATGATGCACTCGTAGAGCTGACCGGAGCACTTGCAGGATTTACCCTGGCCTTCCGAAATACACACCTGATTGCTATGGCAGGTTTTATTACCGGAATCGCTGCATCGCTGTCAATGGCTACTTCAGAGTATCTTTCGACCAAATCTGAAGAAAGCTCTCGAGACCCTTTTAAGGCTTCCGCTTATACTGGCTCCGCCTATGTGATCACAGTGTTATTTCTGATTTTTCCTTATGTCATTTTTGCGAACTACTATTTTTGCCTCGGCTTTACGCTCTTTAATGCAATTATCGTGATCCTTATATTCACTTTTTATGTCTCTGTTGCCAAAGACATCCCATTCTGGAAGAGGTTTTCTGAGATGGCGATCATCAGTTTTGGAATAGCCACCTTAACATTTTTCATAGGGTTTTTTGTAAGGATGTTTTTGAAGATAGACCTATGAATCTTGGTTTTTTTATTGATGGTCTAACTCTGGCTGTCAGAGAAAAGCTACCTTCTCCCTGAACCTTTTGCATTGATCCTCTCTTCAATCGGAAATCAACGAGCCGAAACATAGACCGATCCCCATCCCCACACTTTGTAAGTGAAGCCGCCAATCAGAAGTCATCCTGAAAATGTCTGCCAAGTTAAGTTTCAACTCCTACAGATTTAAGGTGATGGGGAGGTCCTCAACTCTCAGCGCTATGCGCTATGCGTCATGCGGTTCTTCAGTGGGTTCGGGCAGTTTTTCTAATTTTACCTTTGAAATTCTCTGGCCAACCATTTCGACAATATTTAACCGCTTTCCTTCTATTTCCACTTTATCCCCGACCTGAGGAATCTTCTGGAGGATCGCCATCAAGAATCCACCAAGGGTTTCATATTCAGGTGATTCTGGAAGTTCGATACGATAGTCTTCTTTTAAATCCCTAAGGCTGAGCGATGCATCGATCAGCATCGTCCCATCCGAGAACTGAATCACAGGGCTTTCTACATCATATTCATCTCTGATCTCCCCAACAATCTCTTCAATCAGATCCTCGAGGCTGACCAGACCCGAGATTCCACCATATTCATCTACCGCCAAGGCCATATGGATCCTCTTTTTTTGCATCTCCCTTAAGAGGAGGCTGATTTTCATCGTCTCAGGGATAAAATAAGGAGGCTTGATGATCTTTCGGATATCGACCTGTCCTGTTTTTGCGAGTGTGGTGAGGAAATCTTTCGCATAAAGGATTCCCCTGATATCATTGGGTTCTCTTCCGAAGACAGGGTAACGAGAAAACTGTTCTTCCTCGATGAGCGAAGCGATTTCTTGAACCGATTTATCAATCTGAATCATCACCATCTGTGTATCCGGAACCATCACTTCTTTTACGGACATGTCCGTGAATTCGAAAACGCTTTGGAGGATTTTTTCTTCCGTGGATTCAAAGACACCATGCTTTCTTCCTTCTTTGATCAGCATCTTCACCTCTTCCTCAGTGATATAGGCCCTTTCGGTAAATAGTTTTTCGCCAAAAGGCCTGAGCACGACAGCCGTACTGAAGGTGAGCATTTTGACAAAGATTGTGGCGATCCTCGAAAAAGCGTCAACCGTTCTTGCCGTCCAGAGGCCAATGGTTTCAGGGTGCATCAAGGCAATGGACTTGGGGACGAGCTCTCCAAAGATGACCGAAAAATAGGTGATGACCACCACGACGATCCCGATGGCAATGGGTTCCGCCCCGATAGAGATGATCTTAACAGGGACTGTCTGAAGGGCAGGTTTGATGACCTTGACAGCCGCTGCGCCTCCCACTGCAGAGGCGAGGACGCCCACACTGGTGACCCCAATCTGGATCGTGGCCAGGAATCGGTCCGGTTCTTCCTTTAGTCTTAAAAAGGCTTTTGCATTCTTTTTTCCACTTTCCGCCATCTGTTTGATGTGACTTTTTCTGGCTGTGACTACCGCGATCTCTGACCCGGCCAGGTAGCCATTTAAGAGGATAAGAATAGCTATTAGAAATGCTCCATAAAAAAGATTTTCCATTTTATACCTCCCGTTTCCCCAAAACCTCCCCTCCCCCGGTGGGAGGGGCGCAATGTTAAGAAGGACCATCATTGTCATTCTGAGCGAAGCGAAGAATCTAAAAAATTCAATGCCCTATAAATTAGAGATTCTTCGGCTAACGCCTCAGAATGACATTACGGTACAATCTCTCAAAAGGGGGGCATTATTTTTGTTTTCGACCATGGAATGCTGGCATTATGGAAAACTAGGTACAGAAAAAACTTTAGAACTTAATCTTTTTAAGTCTTTCGATCGCCTCTTTCAACCTTTTCTCATCTACGGTCAGGGCCATTCGGATGTAGCCTTCTCCTTCTTCTCCAAAGCCATTTCCTGGAGTAGCGACGATCCCTCCCTGCTCAATCAAGAGCGTAGCGAATTGGGCAGAGGTATATCCCCTTGGGACTCGAATCCAGAGATAGAAGGTGGCCTTCGGACGATCCACTTCCAACCCAATGTCTTGCAGACCATTTACCATCACATCTCTTCGTCTCTCATAAATGTTGATGATTTCTGGAAGCGGAGTGTCAAGATGATTGAGAGCTTCTGTTCCTGCTTCTTGGATCGCTTGAAAGAGACCCGAGTCAATATTGGTCTTCACCCTTCCCAATCCAGAGAGTATTTCAGAATGACCCACCGCAAACCCAATTCTCCATCCCGTCATATTAAAGGTTTTTGAGAGACTGTGAAATTCGACTCCTACCTCTTTGGCCCCTCCCACTTCTAAAAAACTGAGAGGTTGGTATCCATCGAAAGCGATTTCGGAATAGGCTGCATCATGGCAAACAATGATCTGGTAACGCCGGGCAAAGGCCACGACCTCTTCAAAGAAAGGTCTCTCAGCGATTGCGGAGGTGGGATTATTGGGATAGTTGATGAATAGGAGTTTTGCTTTTTTGGCTACTGTCTTGGGAATTTCGGAGAGGATCGGGAGAAAGCCATTCTCTTTACAGAGCGGTAGAAAATAAGGGGTGCCTCCAGCAAAGAGGGTCGAGACACGATAAACAGGATAGCCAGGACTGGGGACCAATACGATATCTCCTGGATTGACAAAAGCTAAGGGGATGTGGGCAATTCCTTCTTTGGAACCAATCAGGGAAAGGACCTCTGTCCCGGGGTTGAGTTTGATGCCAAACCTCCTTTCGTACCATTGAGCGACTGCCGTTCTGAATTCAATCATCCCTTCGTAAGAGGGATACCGGTGGTTCTTGGGATTTTCCGCTGCCTTTTTTAGTCGTTCAATAATCGGTTTGGGGGTAGGGAGGTCCGGATCTCCAATCCCCAGGTCAATGAGATCTATCCCCTTCTTCCTCAACTCTTCTTTTTTCTTATCGATCTCTGCAAAAAGATAAGAAGGGATTTGATCAATTCTTTTTGCCATTTCGATCCGCATCCGTCGCTCCCTTCCCGCCTGCACTTGCTGCCTGCCTGCGGGAGGCAGGGTAGGCGGGTCTTTTTTTAAATCCTTTTTTATCTTAAGGGCTTTCCATCCGAAATTCAAGATAAAAGATGCTTTGTCCAAAGACCTCTTTCATCTATGGATTCCACCCAGAAAAGGATTTTTATATTGACATCCTTAGTCCTTCCTATCATAATAATGGGACTTTTGGAAACTTTTCTTATGAAAAAGAGAATATTTCTGAAGTGGATAATCTTGATGCCGATTGCCCTTTCCCTTCTTTTTGGATGTGGTGGGAAAGGAAAGGAGGTCAAAAAAATTGAGGGAGAGCCTGAAACCCTTTATAAACAGGGATTGGCTCGATTCAATAAAAGAGACTATCCCGAGGCCCTGAAGAAGTTCGAAGAGTTGAAGTCGACTTTTCCCGATAGCCCCCCTTATACGATTTGGGCAGAACTGAAGGTCAGCGATTGCCATTTCTTGCAAAAGGAATATGTAGAGGCGATTGCGGCTTATGAGGAGTTTAAGAAGGTCCATCCCAGCCATGAAGAGATACCTTATGTTCAGTATCAAATTGGGATGTCCTATTACAATCAGATGCGCACCCTTGATCGGGATCAGGCTCCCACGAAGAAGGCCCTCTCCAGCTTTGAATATTTAATCGCTAATTATCCCCCCAGTCTCTTCACCGAGAAGGCAAAGGAAAAAATTGGTATCTGTAAAAAACGGTTGGCTGACCATGAATTCTATATTGGAAACTTCTATTACAAGCAAGGAAGATTTCAGGCTGCTGCTTCACGGTTTGAGGGGTTATTAGAGAAATTTCCAAAAGACCCTGATGAGGATAAAACTCTCTACTTCTTGGGGAAGAGTTATCTTGAACTCGATCAATGGGTGAAGGCCGAAGTAGCTTTTACAAAGATTGTCTCCGAATATCCCCAAAGCCCCTACTATAAAGAAGCCAAGGCGACTCTTGATAAAGGCCTGACGGGAGTGAAGATCTCACTTCGTAAGACCAAAACCAAGGAGTCCAAGAAGAAAGACAAGGCAGTCGAGGCAGAACCCGATAGGGTTGCCTTGGTCAAATTTGAAGAAGAAGGGAAACAGCCTATTTCCCTAAAGGAGGAGAAAAAGGTTGAGTTGAAGAAGGAAGAGGAAAGATTGGCTTCCCTTCCTGTCACGAGCGAGGCGGTTAAAGCCGTTCCTCCCAAAGAAGCAGCCAGGCAGCCTATTCCATCCAGGGCGATCGAACCCATTCAAGAGGATCGAGCCCAAGCCATTCCTCCCTCCATAGAAGCTAAGAAGGGTGAACCCCTCCCGGCTGGGGAGCCGATGAAGGAAGATCGAACTCAGATTCCTCCCTCTCCCCCTTCTGCCAAAACACCCCTTAAGGTGGAAGTAAAACCTGTTGAGGAGAAGCAGATAGCAGCATTACCGAGCACCCCGACACCTTCCAAGGAGAAAGAAAAAGTCAAGAAAGGGATTCCTCTAGAGACTAAGGAAGCTAAGCTTGTGGATAAAAGCCAACCCATAGATATCACCTCAGACAAAGTGGAGGCCTACTGGAAGGAGAATTTGATTATTTTCAAAGGGAATGTCATTGCTCGACAGAAGGATATGGTCTTCTATGCTGATTCTTTAGAAGCAGTGATCATTGAAGACGGTAAGGGAATCGAGCGGGTGACTGCTGAGGGAAATGTGAAGATTCAACAGGGTCTTCGTGTCGCCAATTGTCAGAAGGCGATTTTTTACAATCTTGAGCAAAAAGTGGTTTTGACAGGTGACCCGAAAGTTTCAGAAGGGGAGAATATCGTTTCAGGAGATGAGATCATTTTTGATATCGAAAAGAATCGGGTCGAGGTAAAGGGAGGGCCGAGTGGACGAGGGAAGGCGAAGGTTCAATCCGGAGGAGAATTTGAAAAGCTGAAATGAGAAGGCACCTCCTCTCCTTTCTGCTCCCCATTCTTTTCCTCCTGGCCTGTCAGGTTTCCGAAGAAGAAAAAATCTATCAAATTTTGAATCGAAGGCAAGAGGCCCTACAGAAAAGAGACCTCTCCCTTTACCTCTCCTGCATCTCCAAAGCTTATCAAGACAAGGAAGAAGACTTTAACCGGCTTCAAAAGCGAATTGAGGGATATTTTAAGACCTTCGATCGGATTTCCTATTCCAGTTGGGACCGATCCGTCCAAATCGATGGAGAAACCGCAACAGTTATCCAGCAATTTTATTTAGAAGTAGAAAAAGGAGAGAAGAAAAATCGCTATTCTGGTAAAGAGGCCCTCTTTTTGAAGAAAGAGGGTAAGGGATGGAAAATCACAAAGGGACTGTAAACCGCAAACCAACCATTTCAGATTTCAAATTGCAGATTGTAGATTTAAATTCTGTAATCTAACAGGGTGCCGAAAAATACCATATCACTGTCACTCCCGCGAAAGCGGGAGTCCAGAAGGGCCTGAAAAAACTGGATTCCTGCTTCCGCAGGAATGACATTCTAATGACAGGAAGGATTTTTTCAGCAGCCTGCTAAATCTAAAATCTCAAATCTTAAATCTAAAATCATCAAGACGCCCCGGTGGGGCGTTTGTTTTTTTAGGTTTGGTCCTCAAAATTGACAATTTGAAGAAAAACTAATAGAATAAGTTATTTATAATCTTTTTGGATTTAGGTATGTTTGAAAATCTTTCAACCAAATTAGATTCCATTTTTAAGAAACTGAGAGGCCATGGAAAGTTGACGGAGGAGAATATCCAAGAAGCCTTAAAGGAAGTGAGGATTGCCCTCTTGGAAGCCGATGTCAATTTCAAGGTTGTCAAGGATTTTATTCAGCAAGTCCAGGGAAGGGCGGTCGGTCAGGAAGTGATGGGTAGCCTCACACCCGCTCAACAATTGATCAAGATTGTAAAAGAAGAGATGACCTCCCTGATGGGCGGTGAGGAGCAGAAGGTTCATCTTTCGGGAAGCCCTCCCGTTCCAATTATGCTGGTAGGTCTCCACGGCTGTGGGAAAACGACCACCGCGGGGAAACTCGCGCGGTATTTTCAGGAAAAAAGGAAGCGACCTTACCTCGTTCCCGCTGATGTTTACCGACCCGCAGCGATTGAGCAATTGCAGAAGTTAGGAGAAGAATTAAAAGTTGATTTTTATCGTCCCGATGCATCCCAAACGCCACTGGATATTTGTTTGAAGGCAAGAGATGTTGCTCTGAAGGGAGGATATGATTTGATGCTCATCGATACCGCCGGGAGGCTTCATATCGATGAAGCACTCATGCTGGAACTCCGGGAGATCAAAAACCAGATCAAGCCCAAAGAGGTGCTCTTGGTAGCCGATGCCATGACTGGGCAGGATGCGGTCAATATTGGAAAAAATTTCAATGACCGTCTGGGCATTGATGGAATCATTCTGACCAAAATGGATGGGGATGCACGGGGAGGAGCTGCTCTTTCAATTAAATCCGTGATACAAAAACCCATTAAATTTATCGGAGTGGGAGAAAAGTTGGATGCCTTGGAGGCTTTTCATCCCGATCGAATGGCTTCAAGAATTCTGGGGATGGGAGATGTCCTCACCCTGATCGAGAAGGCAGAAGCTGCCTTCGATGAGGAAAAGGCAAAAGAGTTAGAGAAGAAGATCCGAAAAGATTCCTTTACATTGGAGGATTTTCGGGACCAGATCCAACAGGTTCGAAAGATGGGGTCATTGGAATCCATCTTGGGAATGATTCCAGGACTTCCAAAAAAGATGAAAGGGGTAGGAGGCTTCGATTTCGATGAGAAGGAATTGGTGAGGGTGGAAGCCATCATTAATTCCATGACGCCTAAGGAACGGGCCAATTATCAGGTCATCAATGGAAGTCGGAGATTAAGGATCGCTCGAGGAAGCGGAACGAACGTTCAGGATGTCAACCGACTTCTTAAACAATATGCCCAAGCTCGAAAGATGATGAAGCAATTTACCAAAATGGGGGAGAAAGGACTCGGAAGAGGGAGAGCGCCTTTCTTTTCGTAAATGTTTCATGATTCTTATTTTGGAAATTTTAGAATAGAAAATTACAGGGTTTTGGGTTCCGGACACGAGACACGGACACGGATCACGTTATTTTAGGTGGAGTTAAATGAAAAGGAGGTGGTAGAAAACAATATGGCTGTATCGATGAGATTGATGAGATTTGGTGGGAAGAAGAGCCCATATTACCGAATTGTAGTTTCGGATCGTCGTTCTTCCAGGGATGGTAAATTTATTGACCAGGTGGGGACCTATGATCCTAAGAAAAATCCAGTGGAGGTTCGGTTCAAGGAAGAGAAGGCGATTCAGTGGCTGAGAAAGGGAGCTCAGCCTACCCCGACTGTTCGTCAACTTTTAATACGATCTGGAATTTCAAAGAAGTTGTCGGAAGGGAAGACTGAATAAGCCGCCTTTTCTCAAACCCTTGCTGATCATGAATCTCCTCCAGGACTGATGCGAAAAGTGGAGGTGGGGTTATGAACGCAAAAGAACTCGTTGAGTATATTGCCAAGGCATTGGTCGATCATCCAGATCAAGTCAAGGTCTCTGAAATCGAAGGTGAAAGAACTTCTGTTATCGAACTCTCTGTAGCCAAGGAAGATTTGGGGAAGGTGATCGGGAAACAGGGCAGAACGGCCAGGTCCATCCGGGTCATCTTGGGGGCTGTCTCGGCGAATTTGGGGAAACGTTCTGTTTTAGAGATCATCGAATAACGGTCTATGGTGAAAAATCTTTTCCCCATCGGCAGGGTGGTCAAACCCCACGGGGTCAAGGGGAAAGTGAAGGTGAAGTATTTTGGAGAAGACCTCTACCGTTTTTCTCTCTATCGTGAAGTCTTCATTGAGGGCGAAAAGGGCAGACCTGAGCCCTACGAAATTATGGAGGCAATTCCCCAACCACCCCGTCTCATCCTCCGATTAAAAGGGATTGAAAAGATTGAAGAGACGGAACCTCTGATAGGGAAGGAGATTCTCATCGAGAAGGAAGCACTTCCTGGATTAGAAGAGGGAGAATATTATTGGGTGGACATCTTGGGAATGAAGGTTGAGACCCGGGAAGGCAAAAGGATCGGAAAGGTGAAGGGGATCTTTCCTACGGGAGCCAATGACGTCTACGTGGTTGAAGGAAAAAGGGGAGAGATCTTTCTGCCAGCGACAGAGGAGGTGATCCAGAGTATAGACCTTAAAAGAGGGGTGATGAAGGTTGTCCGAATGAAGGGCTTGTGGGAGGATGAAGATGAGGTTTGACATTCTTACCCTCTTTCCTAATATGTTTTCCTCCCCTCTGCGGGAAAGTATTTTAGGCAAAGCCATCGAGAAAGGGCTCATCCAAATCCAAACCATTAATATCCGAGATTTTACCTTGGATAAACATCAGGTCGTGGATGATACTCCTTATGGAGGAGGCCAGGGCATGGTGATGAAAGTGGAGCCCATTGCTCGGGCCATTGAGTCGGTCAAGTCTCAAAACCCATCTGCCTGGACAGTCTATCTGACTCCTCAGGGAAAACCCTTCAACCAGGATTTGACTCGCAGGCTTTCCACTCAATCTCATCTCATCCTTCTTTGTGGCCGATATGAAGGGGTGGATGAAAGAGTGAGAGAGCTCTTTATAGACGAAGAGATTTCGATTGGGGACTACGTCCTGACAGGAGGGGAATTGGCAGCGATGGTCCTCATCGACGCTGTCTCAAGGTTTATTCCCGGAGTTTTGGGATCTGATCGCTCAGCCGAGGAGGATTCCTTTTTCAACTCTCTTTTAGAACATCCTCAGTACACCCGGCCTTTTGATTTCAGAGGGAGTTGTGTCCCAGAAATCCTTCTTTCAGGAAATCATTCAGCGATTTCTCTCTGGAGAAGAAAGGAGGCGCTCAGGCGAACATCGTTGAGACGACCAGATCTTTTAGCCAAAGCCAATCTCACTGAGGAGGATAAAAGACTCCTGGAGGAGATCCTCGATCAGAATAGGAGGGAGAAGGCTGGGAATGGGGTCTAATCTTTACTTAGGATTGGTCCACCATCCTATTTATGATAAGAGGAAAGAGGTGGTGGCCACAGCCATCACCAACTTTGATATTCACGATATTGCTCGTTGTGCCAAGACATTTGGAGTTGAAGGCTTCTTCATTATTACCCCATTGGAAAGCCAGATTCAGTTAACGGAGAGGATTATCCGCCATTGGGTGGAGGGGATTGGGTCGGTTTACAATCCAACAAGAAAAGAATCTCTTTCTCTGGTCCGGGTTTCACGGACCATTGACGAAGCAGATCGAGAGATCTCCGATCTCTGGCAGAAAAAGGTGAAGAGAGTGGCCACCGGGGCCTCCCCCCATCCAAAGAGTATTGATTTTGGATTCTTAAAAAAGTTATTGAAAGATGAAAGCTCACCCTTCTTCATTCTGTTTGGAACAGGATGGGGTTTGACTCAGGAGGTGAAAGACGGTTCCGATTATGTCCTGGCGCCGATCCAAGGGAAAGGATATAATCACCTTTCGGTTCGCTCAGCAGTGGCCATCATCTTAGATCGGTTATTAGGGGGCCGTTCGTGATTGCGGAATTCCCCTCACCCCGCCCTCTCCCCAGAGGGGAGAGGGAAGGGTGAGGGGGGCATTCCGAAATTGAGTATAGGGAAGGAGAGTCAAGATGAATCTGATGGAATTGGTTGAGAGAGAACAATTGAGGACAGATCTCCCGGATTTCAGGGCGGGAGATACAATAAGGGTCCATGTGAAGATCGTGGAGGGAGAGAAGGAAAGGATACAACCCTTCGAAGGAGTGGTCATTCGTAAGAAAAAGGGAGGAATTCGATCTACCTTCACAGTGAGGAAGATCTCTTATGGGATCGGCGTTGAGAGGGTTTTCCCCCTCCATTCACCCCGGCTCGATCGGATCGATGTGATCAGTCGAGGAAAGGTGAGACGGGCTAAGCTCTTCTACCTTCGAAGCCTGAAGGGCAAGGCAGCTCGTATTCGAGGCGAAAAGAAACAGGTCGCCCGAAACACAGTAAGCAGTGAGGCAGCAAGCAGAAAGCAGCCTAATAATTAATTTTTTGTTTTGTTCTGCCTTCTGCTTACTGCATTCTGCCAACTTTCACAGATATTTTTCCTATGCTTTTCCCATCCCTTCCAACACAACCCATGGATTATTTCGAAAAGATGTATTATCGCCGGGGTTACCATCGGATTGCCGGCGTGGATGAGGCGGGAAGGGGCCCCTTAGCCGGGGTGGTCGTTGCCGCAGCGGTTATTCTACCCAGAGACGGTATTGGAGAGAAGCTTTTTGATTCAAAAAAAATTTCATCGAAAAAGCGGGAGCATCTTTACGAAACGATCCTTGCAGAAGCCCAAGGAGTAGGAATTGGAATTATTGGACAGGAGGAGATCGATCGCGTCAATATTCTGCAGGCTACGCTAAAAGCCATGGCTTCGGCAATTGAGAACCTTCCCACACCTCCAGATTTTATCCTTATCGATGGTCTTCAGGGTATTACACTCCCCATTCCTCAGAAACCTATCCGAAAAGGCGACCAGCTCTGTAACTCCATTGCAGCAGCTTCTATTGTAGCCAAGGTGACCCGAGACCGAATGATGCTGGAATGCCACCAGAAGTACCCTCAGTATAATTTTGCAAGACACAAAGGGTATGGAACAAAAGAACATCGGAAGGCAATTGAAAAATTCGGCATCTGTGAACTCCACCGCAAGACTTTTCGAGGGGTGAAGGAGTATCTTTGAGCGCAAAGAGCAAAGGGCATAGCGCATAGCGTAAAAAGATAAACCTTATTTTCTGGGAGATTTGACACGGACACGGAAGACTGATGGAAAAGAAGGAACTTGGCAAAAAGGGCGAGGAAAAGGCTCTTCGATTTTTGAAGAAGAGAGGATACCGTATTATTGAAAAAAATTATGTCTGCAAAATGGGTGAGATGGATATCATTGCTAAAGAGAAGGATACCCTGGTCTTCATCGAAGTGAAGACCAGGACTTCCATGATGTTTGGCCCTCCTCAGTTAGCCGTCAACTCCTCAAAGCAAAGACAACTTTCTAAAGTAGCTTTGAACTATTTAAAAGAGAAGCAACTCGAAGATGTGAAGGCAAGGTTTGATGTGGTGGCCATTCTCCTCGAGCAAAAAGGAGAAGAGATCGAATTGATCAAAGACGCCTTCGATTTGAATTGGGGATAAAAAAGGAGTTAGGAGTAATTATTGGTAACCTGTAATAAGAATGTCCTATGCTTATATTATTCTTGTCATTCCTGCGCAAGCAGGAATCCAGTAGATTCAGTTTTTCTGGATTCCCGCTTTTGCGGGAATGACGAAACAGAGGACATTTATTATACAGTTCTCAATAGTTTGGAGATTAGAAGAAACTCCAAACTTAAAGCTCTGAACTCAGAACTAAAAATTAAGAATTCCGAAATCCGCATTAGGACTTAGCCTCGACTTTCGCCTTCCCGAAACCGCATTTCTTGTGCCTTAGCAAACAAAAAAGGCCCTCACCCCTTCTCGAGGCGAGGGCCTTTGACACCGGCAGATGAATATGCGCAAACCTTTGGCTGGAATGTCGCCCCACATGGGTGTTAGCCGGATGCTACAGGCTTGCCCGTGTGGCTCCACAGGCAACTTCTCTCTATTGAACCCTATTTCGCTGCTTCTTCCAGCGGTATTCTCATCTTGTAGAATGAACGCCACACGAAGATGAGTCCGACAATGAACACCGGAATAGCGATGTAGGGAGCATAGTTCGTGGAACTGGATTCCTTCGCGTGCACCGCCATCTCGATCGCGATTTCGGTCGCGAGCAGGCCGAACAGAGTCGAGAACTTGATGATGGGGTTCATGGATACGGATGAGGTATCCTTGAAGGGGTCGCCCACCGTGTCGCCAATGACCGTTGCGGCGTGGAGCGCCGAGCCCTTGTCATTCAGGTCGACTTCGACAATCTTCTTCGCGTTGTCCCACGCGCCGCCGGTGTTTGCCATGTAGATGGCCTGGAAGAGGCCGAAGCAGGCGATGGAAATCAGATACGCCACGAAGAAATTGGGGTTCAGTAACGCGAAGGCGAGCGTGATTAACAGGATGGCGATAAAGATGTTCCACATACCCTTCTGCGCATACTGGGTGCAGATCCTTACAACCGTCTTGGAATCCTCGATATCGGCTTCCGTCTTGTCCAGGTTCATGTTCCTCTTAATGAACTCGACCGCCCGGTAAGCACCGGTGGTAACGGCCTGCATGGAGGCCCCGGCGAACCAGAAGATCACCGCGCCGCCACAAATCAGGCCGAGAATGATCGGCGCGTCGGTCAGCTGCACATGCAGCATGTTCTTGCTCTGGAGCAGCAGGATGATCGAGAAGATCATAGTCGTAGCACCGCACACCGCAGTGCCGATGAGGACCGGTTTGGCCGTCGCCTTGAAGGTGTTTCCGGCCCCGTCGTTGGCTTCGAGGTAGTGCTTGCCCTCCTCGAAGTTGGGATCGAACCCGAAGTTCTTCTTGATGTCATCCTTGATGCCGGGAATCGTTTCGGTCTGCGCCAGCTCGAATATGGACTGAGCGTTGTCGGTGACTGGGCCGTAAGAGTCGACGGCGATGTTGACAGGGCCCATGCAGAGGAATCCGTAGGCGACCAGACCAAAGGCGAAGATCGATGGATAGTTGATGACTTCAGCCGGTATAAAAAGGCTGACGAAATACGCGCCGGCCAGAAGACCAGCAATCAGCATGCCCATGTAGAAGGCGCTGAAGTTACCGGAAACGATACCGGACAGTATGGTAAGGGATGCACCGCCCTCGCGCGACGCGGTCACAATCTCTTGCACGTGCTTCGATTTGGAGCTGGTAAATACCTTGGTGAACTCGGGGATGAGAACTGCCGCCAGCGTACCGCAGCTGATGATCATGGCAAGTTGCCACCAGACATGGGGCATCGGGGTAAGCACGCCGTCTTTTAGAACCTGGAGGTCGCTGATCAGCAGGTAGCTCATCAGGAACGAGGTGCTGATGCACAAGGTGGCGGCGATCCAGATCAGTCTCATGAGGGGCTCTTCGAAATCAATCTCTTTCTTCCCTTTATATTTTACGGAAGAAATGCCCTGATTGACAAAATAGGAAAGCCCGGAGCAGAAATCCATAAGGAAACGCATTGCGAAAATCCACACGATCAGTTTGCCCTGGATGGCTTCTTTGACTGCGCTGTCAGGACTCACAACGGCCAAAGTGATAAAAGCTATCAGCGCAACGCCGGTAACGCCATAAGTTTCGAAACCGTCTGCCGTGGGGCCCACGCTGTCGCCTGCATTGTCACCGGTACAGTCAGCAATCACACCAGGGTTACGGGGGTCGTCTTCCTTCACCTTGAAGACGATCTTCATCAGGTCGGAGCCGATGTCGGCGATCTTGGTGAAGATACCGCCGGCGATACGGAGTGCCGATGCGGCCAGTGACTCACCAATGGCGAATCCCAGGAAGCAGTACCCGACGATATCGCGGGGTACGAAGAGCAGAATGATAACCATCATGACCAGTTCAAGGGAAATGAGGAAGAGTCCAACGCTCATACCGGAGCGCAGGGGAATATTTACCACGTCCCAGGGCCGCCCCGCCAGCGAGGCAAAAGCGGTACGGGCATTGGCATAGGTGTTGATCCGGATGCCGTACCAGGCCACGCTGTAGGAACCGGCCATACCCACCACTGAAAAGAGCAGCACCAGCAGCAGCGTGGGAACCCCCTGTCCCTTTAGAGCCAGGAAATAGAAGGACATGGCGACAGCGATGAAAATGAACAGCATGACAAGGAATTTGCCCTGCTGAATCAAATAGGTGCGGCAGGTCTGATAGATGATCTCAGCCACCTTGAGCATCGAGTCATGGGCTCTCAACTTCTTGACCTGGTGGCGCAGAAACAAGCTGATACCCAGCGTACCAGCGATGATGCACGCGCCATAAAACAGAAGATCCCAAGGTCTTATGCCACCCAGCAGGGTATAAGGAGCGCCCTTATGCAAGTCGGGTATCGCGAGATCTGCCTCGCTGGCGAACACCGTCAGCGGGATGAACAGGTATCCAACAACCATCAACAACATTCGCTTCAGCCTTAGGTTTTTCAGTCTCATAATGCCTTCTCCTGAAAAAATTTGTATTTGGTTAAATATCTTAGAACTTAATGACTTCGGTTCTTTTTCTAAGTTGGGCTATTTTTGCTAAATATCAATCTATTGTTGTTCCAAATAAGAAATAAGAAGGTAAGACTAAATAAAAAATTTCGGGATGAATATAAGGGAAAGCATTTAAGAAGTCAAGAATTTTTTCACAAATTAAATCGATTTTAGATTTTTTGAGGCTTAATAAGTATAATTTATTGAAATAATTAAATAATTTTTATTGCCACTCTCTATATTGCTTCTCCTACCACCTCTGGCTAACAGTAGTAAGTTGTTAGTCGAAGTAGGTAAACTTCCTTCCGGTAAACTTCCTTCCGGTTGACATATCCAAAATCTTAAAGTAAAATTGATTAAAAATATTGCTAGGGGAGCTCATTGGGCTGAGAGTCCTTACCTTTAGGGTAGGGAGACCCTCCGAACCTGTTTGGGTAATTCCAGCGAAGGGAAGCGGAAGATGAAAAAGAAGCCGTAATACCTCCATTGGGATTACGGCCTCTTTTTTTTTGGTCAAAGAGTAGCGCCCCCATTTATTGGGGGCGAATAAAAATATTCCGTCGGCAATAAATGCCGACGCTACTTTGGTTCTGGGATGTAAGAAACGGAAATATTATGGAAGAATGAGGGCATACGGAGGAAACCATGGTACTTGATGAAAAGATTATTACCCAGGCAATTATTGATCGGTACTACGAAAAATTAAAACAAAACCTCTCCGTCGATGCGGCGATTGTAGGAGGAGGTCCGTCTGGATTGGTCTGTTCCTATTATTTAGCCAGAAATGGATTTAAAGTCACCCTTTTCGAAAGGAAACTTTCGATCGGAGGAGGAATGTGGGGTGGGGGGATGATGTTCAATGAGATCGTTGTGCAGGAAGAGGGAAAGAGAATCCTCGATGAATTTGAAATTCGATCCAAACTTTACAACAATGGTTATTATACCGCTGATTCTATTGAAGCCATCTCAACGCTCTGTTCAAAAACGGTGAAGTCAGGAGTGACCATTTTTAATCTGATCAGTGCTGAGGATCTCGTCATCCGGGAGAATCGAGTCACTGGTTTAGTCCTCAACTGGACAGCCGTGGAGATGGCCCATTTGCATGTTGATCCTTTAACCATCCAATCTAAATTCGTTGTGGATGCGACAGGTCATGCCACCGAAGTCGTCTCCATTCTCCAAAAGAAGAATGATATAAAGCTTTTCACAGAGACAGGTAAGATCGTCGGTGAAAAGTCCTTGTGGGCAGAGGCGGCCGAGAAGGATACGATGGCCAATACAAGAGAGGTCTTTCCTGGGTTTTATGTATGCGGTATGGCGGCCAATGCCACCTTCGGGTCTTATCGAATGGGTCCTATCTTCGGAGGGATGCTCCTTTCAGGTGAGAAAGTAGCCTCTTTGATTACAGAGGAGTTACGGAGATTGAAATGAAGCGAATACTGACGATCGCTGGATCAGATTCTGGAGGCGGGGCAGGGATTCAGGCAGATCTGAAAACTATTACCTTGCTGGGCGGTTATGGGATGAGTGTCATCACTGCCCTCACAGCACAAAATACCGTAGGGGTTCAAGGCATTCATGAGATTCCTGCCCGATTTGTTGAAATGCAGATCGATTCTGTTCTCTCCGATATCGGCGCCGATGCCATCAAGACAGGGATGCTGGCGAATAAAGAAATTATCGGGGTCGTGTCTAAAAAAATTGGGCAGTATAAAGTGGAAAAGGTGGTGGTGGATCCAGTGATGGTTTCTAAGAGTGGAGCCCACCTTCTTCGAAAGGATGCTCAAGAGGTTCTCATCAAAAAATTGATCCCTCTCGCATGGGTGGTGACGCCAAATCTTATGGAGGCATCGGTTCTTACGGGATTAAAAGTAAACTCTCTTGAGGGGATGAAGAAAGCCGCTCATCAAATTTACAAATTGGGAGCAAAGCATGTGGTCGTGAAGGGAGGCCACCTAAAAGGAATGGCCATTGATCTCCTTTACGACGGAAGAAAATTTAATGAGATGGAAGGACTGAGGATTGAGTCGAAGAATACCCATGGTACAGGTTGCACCTTTGCCTCAGCCATCGCAACTCTTTTAGCCAGAGGGGATAATGTTTATGAAGCTGTAAGAAAGGCAAAGACCTTCATCACCATGGCCATCCAATCCGGTCTCAGCCTCGGAAAGGGAACAGGTCCTAACAACCCTTCTGCTTATGTCCTAAGGGAGATGGAGCGATATCGGGTGATCCAGGAGTTAAAGAGGGCAGTAGAAATATTGAAGGAGGAGAAGATTGGACATCTCATTCCAGAAGTCTCCTCAAACTTAGGCTATGCTCTTCCACAGGCTGAGGGGATTGGAGATGTGGCTGCCTTTCCAGAAAGGATTGTTCGATTCAAAGATTCGGTGGCCACTCATCGTGATGCGGAATTTGGTGCTTCCCAGCACGTCGCTAATATTATTCTTACCGTCATGAAATTTGATCCTGATTATTGTTCGGCAATGAATATTCGATATTCAAAAGACAATGTCGCGCAATTAAGGAGAAAGGGTTTTCTTGTCGGTCATTTTGATCGAAGGCTTGAGCCGAAAAGAGTGAAAGAGAAGGAAGGTTCTTCCTTGGAATGGGGTGTGGGAGAGGCCTTGAAAAAGATGAAGCGAGTGCCCGATTTCATCTACGATGAAGGCGATATTGGTAAAGAACCTATGATTCGGGCGCTGGGAAAAAACCCTATGGAGGTGGTCAATAAGATAGCAAAGGCATTTAGCAAATAGCCATCAGTATAGGAAGGTGAAAATATGACTCAAAAGATTCAGGCTCAAAAAGGAATCATCACGAAAGAGATGAAGATCGTCGCCAGAGATGAAGAAGTCTCTCTCAAATGGCTCCAAGAAAAGATTGTTTCTGGTCGGATCGTCATCCCGGTCAATCGAAATCATCGAGGCGTGAAACCTGTAGGGATTGGAGAAGGGCTTCGGATCAAGGTCAATACAAACTTCGGGACTTCTTCTGACCACGTCGATTTAGAAGAAGAGCTGAAGAAACTTGAGGTTTCGATTCAAGCCGGGACCGATACGGTGATGGACTTGAGCACGGGTGGAGATATCGATGCCATTCGTAAGGAAATCATTCGCCATTCTCCTATCCCCGTGGGGACCGTTCCTATTTATGAAGCAGCCATTAAGGCGGCTAAGAAGAGGAAAGCTCTTGCTAAGATGAGGGTGGAAGATCTCTTTGAAGTCATCGAGCGGCAAGCAGATGAGGGTGTTGACTTTATAACGGTTCATTGCGGGGTGACTCGGAATGCTGTGGAGCGGTTGAAGAAGGCCCATCGGCTATTGGGAGTGGTCAGTCGGGGTGGCTCTTTTCTCATTGAATGGATGATTTATAATGGCCGAGAAAATCCACTCTATGAACATTACGACCGGCTCTTAGAAATTTCAAAAAAGTATGATGTGACTTTGAGTTTAGGAGATGGGCTGAGGCCTGGATGTCTGGCCGACGCTACAGACCGACCTCAGGTGGAGGAAACAATCGTTCTTGGAGAGTTGACAGAAAGGGCATGGGCAGAAGGGGTTCAGGTGATGATCGAAGGACCAGGCCATGTCCCTCTGGATCAGATCGAAGCAAACGTCCTTTTGGAAAAGAGATTGTGCAAGGGTGCTCCTTTCTATGTACTCGGGCCATTGGTGACCGATGTCTCTCCAGGATATGATCACATTACATGCGCCATTGGTGGCGCCATTGCAGGCAAGGCAGGAGCAGATTTTTTGTGTTATGTGACACCATCAGAACATCTGAAGTTGCCCTCTGTCGAGGATGTCCGGGAAGGTGTAATTGCCACAAGAATTGCAGGTCATGCGGCTGACATTGCACGAGGAAACAAGATTGCCCTTCAGAGGGATATTGAGATGTCAAAGGCTCGAATGGCTTTTGACTGGGAGAAACAAATAGAACTTTCGCTTGATCCGGAGAAAGCGAGGCGTTACCACGAAGAGGGGAAATCGGGTGAAAAGGATGTCTGCACCATGTGTGGCGAATTCTGCGCCATTAAAAGAGTGAAAGACTTTTTTCAAAATAGTTAAGAATCTGCAGTCTAACCCCCATCCATCTCTCCCCCTCAAGGGGGGAGGGTGAGGGTGGGGGTGACGTCATTTTATTTAATGCGTCCGCATTAGTCTCGCACTCAATTAGTCACTTAGCCATATAGTCAGAGACCACTGTTTTAAAATCAAACACCCCAGCTCAGGTTTGTTAAATTGACATTGTAAAATTGACTTCTGACTAACGAATTCACCACAAAGAGTTAAAAACTTGCCTGTAGTAGGACTTGATGATTTCTGATGAAGGTAAGTAACGGTTGGCACGTGAGAGGCCGCCGCGCACCTACTTCGCGCGAGGATGGCCCCTCTTCCTGCAGTGCACTTCACGGACTTGGGCGGTGCCGTTCGCAAGCGGATTCGTAAGTTCCATTCCTCGCCTTTACAGATCACTTCGTGGTGAGGATCTCTTGGAGCGAGACGCGTTCGCCGCCCTTGGCCTTTGCTTCATCTCCCTCCGCAATTGTCAACGTCACCTTTCGCGGTCCTGACGAAAACTGGATTTCTGTGATTCTTAGTCCTGGGACCCCCGAAGTTTTCGACACGTATGCGACCACCGGTCCTGCACTGGCGGTCTGTAAATTATCGAGTGCTGAGCGCAGCTCAGTAGCGAACTTGAGAATGTTCCCTCCATAGAAATCGCCCCAAGCTCTGGTCACCCAAGACACCCGATCGTTCCAAAAGGCAACGCCTCCTAATAGTTTGGCAGTGGAGCCTGTTCCCTCCCAGAGGAAATATGAGTCGGTGCTGCTTTGGGTGAGCACGTACCGGGAACGCAAGCCGCTGAGCAACGGTTCTTTCGGCATCCCCAGCCTTATCTCGGTGCCCGCAACAAACAGAGAGGCATCGTCCGCGCGCGCTTCGGGGATCTGGGGGGCTGATGTCATCAAAGTTGCCAAAATGGTAAAAGAAAAGACTGGAACGATTACTGCAACGAGAAGCTTACGGTGGTTCATAATGTCCTCCTGACTGTGGTTGGCATGGTCTAACGCTGGCCTTAGCCGATTGACAATGGAGCGAAGCTGAATTGGCAATCGGAGTTCAACCCTTGTTATGCATTTAACTTAATGCCTCCAAAACTGGCATTGGTATTTTTGATTGAGCACGGGGATTTTTCCACATAAACTGGAAGATTACCCCCATCTCTGGGTTGAGACTAGCAAGGGAGCACGCAGATATATTGCGCCATTCGTCAAGATAGAAAAGCCCATCTGGTTTCAAAATAAACTGCGCTTCGTTATTGAAAAAATTAGCTTCACCAAATAGTGCCTGCATCAGGTCCTGTCTTTGTTCCGCCAGTGAGCAATTAAATACAAACAAAATGTTGAGTGTCCCCTCGGGAAACTGCTTATGAACATCGCATAATTTACTCCGAAGATCCATCGCTCTCTTAGCTATCGAGCGAGTGTATGGTGGTTTCCCGCTAAGCACATCACCCGGTTTTTCAATATGCGGGAACGGATCAAGATACCTTTTTACCTCACCATAAATTTCAAAGCTATTAACATAAAAGCAACAATCAGAATACGTCCCTTTTCCTGTGGGAGGATGTAGTTTAAGTTTGCCAGAGAATCTACCAACAGAAGCACAAAGGGCAATTTCAAAATATAACTCATCAACTCGGTCAGCAGAATCTACGCCAGATAGATCTCGCCGGTAGTTATCGCTAACTGTTTTCCAACCACAGAGAGTGTTTAATTTCTTTAAATGCCTATCGAACGATACTAAGTTGTTTCTGCCAAGTTCGATCAGGGATGGTGAACCAATAGCCATGTACTCAACTAGGCCTCCTGGTAGGGTTCGTTGAGCTTTCGTTTTGAGGAGAGACCATAAAAGTGGGCAGTTTGATTTCATCCATGCGCTGAGTTTATTTTGGTCTGTCATATCTGGCTACCGCTATTGGCAATATTATATCAACATCTGTATGATTAATGGAAGAATTATCTGTCCGTTATAAACAGGGTTTTCAACTAACGATTCCGGTTTGTAATATACACCATTTTTAAATTTTAAGGAAGTGAAAGTTTCAGGGAAAAAACCATTACACCACATTGTATTCGTGGATGAGTTTACCTTCGCGGAAACGGGTTGGGCTTAATTCTCCAATCTGCAATGTTCAATCGAATATCGGTTTAGGTTTCACCGAGGTAGGCTTTGCGAACCATTTCGTTCTGACGCAAATTCTCCGCTGAATCGCTGAGTACCACAGCACCCGATTGCAGCACGTATCCTCGGCTGGCCACTTGAAGGGCCATGCGGGCGTTCTGTTCAACCAGGAGGATGGTTGTGCCATCTGCGTGGAGCTGTCGGATGGTTTCAAAGATACTGTCAACCAGTACCGGTGCCAAACCCATTGAAGGTTCATCCATTAAAAGAACACGCGGATTAGCCATCAGGGCTCGACCCATCGCCAGCATCTGTTGCTCTCCACCACTGAGCGTACCCGACACCTGTTTGCGGCGTTCCTTCAGCCTTGGAAAGAGTGTAAAGACTCGCTCCAGGTTTTCGTTGATGAGCCGTTGATCGGTACAAGCAAAGGCACCCATTTCCAGATTTTCTGTAACCGTTAGTCGACCAAAGACGCGGCGCCCCTCAGGAACTTGCACCACCCCTTTCGCCACGATTTCGTGTGGAGGATAGTGAGTAAGATCTTCCCCATTGAGGCGGATAGACCCCTGGCGTGGCCGCAACAAACCGCTGGTGGTCTTAAGCAAAGTGCTCTTGCCCGCCCCATTGGCTCCGATCAGGGTGACAATCTCTCCTTTATCAACGGTTAGAGAGACATCTTTGAGGGCATGGATTTGTCCATAATAGGTATGCACATTTTCGACTTCGAGCATAGCCATAATGTTTACTCAATTGTAGATTTATGATTGAAGATTTCGGATTGAAAATCTTAAATCTAAAATCTGAAATCTAAAATTACATAGCTTGACTTACTTCAGCGGCGCTCCCCCGGCCAAGGTAGGCCTCGATGACCTTTGGGTTCTTCTGAATTTCAGCCGGGGGACCCTCCGCGATTTTTTCTCCATAATCTAATACGGTGACAGTTTCAGAGATACCCATCACGACCTTCATCTGATGCTCGATGAGAAGGATCGTGATCCCCAGTTCATCACGAAGGTGCTGAATAAAATCCATCATATCCTGCGTCTCCCGTGGATTCATGCCTGCTGTGGGTTCGTCGAGGAGTAAGAGTTTGGGACGAGCAGCCAAAGCTCGAGCGATTTCCAGCCGCCGCTGGTCGCCATAAGGAAGATTCTTTGCCCCCAAATCGCCCTTCCCAGTCAGGTTGACGAACTTGAGGAGGCGCCGCGCCTCTTCTGCCGCCTCTTTTTCTTCCTGTTGAGTAGCAGGTAACCCGACCACAATGCCAAAGAACCCCGCTTTCAAGTGGCCATGGAGACCCACGAGAATATTTTCCATGGCTGTGAGGTTCGGGAAGAGACGAATGTTTTGATAGGTGCGAGAAATTCCCAATCGGACGATTCGGTCAGGCAACAAACCAACGAGCGAGTGGTTTTTAAAAAGAATCTCTCCAGCTTCAGGCCGGTAAAAGCCGGTGATGCAGTTGAAGAAGGTTGTCTTACCAGCACCGTTGGGTCCGATGATACTGTGGATGCTATGTTCTTTGAGCTCTATGTTCAAGTCACCCACCGCCACCAACCCACCAAAGCGTTTCGTAACTTTTTTTGCAGAAAGAATGGTCATAAGGCCTTTCTACTTATTAGGTCCGGAGCCTGATGGTGATTCTGTTTCAGCAGATTCCCCTCCGTGTAATTCGCGACGGCGCAAGGCCTCCGGCCAAAGACCTTCTGGCCGAAGAAGCATCATGACTACGAGAGCAGCACCATAAACCAGGAGCCGGTACTCGGCAAACTCCCGCAGCAACTCAGGCAGGCCAACCAGGGCGATCGCTCCCACGAGCACGCCTGGAATGCTTCCCATCCCTCCCACGATAATTAAGCAGAGGATGTTGATAGAAATCATCACGTTGAAACTGTGGGGATAGACCGAGCCAAGTTTGCTGGCAAAGATCGCTCCGCTCAAAGCAGAGAAGGCAGCTCCGGTGGCGAAGGCCAGTAACTTTGTAGAGACAAGATTGATTCCCATCGCCTGGGCCACGTCTTCATCCTCACGCACTGCCATCCAGGCGCGTCCCAGCCGAGAATCTCTTAGCCGCCACGAGATAAAGCCAACAAGCAGACAACCAGCGAGAATAAGATAATAGATCTGTTGGGGGGTCGCAAATTCAATACTGCCGAGAGATGCTTTAGGAATTTTACCGATACCCTGTGCTCCACCCAACCATGGTCGTAAAAAATCGGAGAGGACAAGAATGCGGATAATCTCACCGAAGCCAAGGGTGGCAATAGCAAGATAATCGCCACGCATCTTGAGAACAGGGATGCCCAGAAGAACACCCGATAGGACTCCCATGAAGACCGCGAAGGGCAGTGCTCCCCAAAATGATAGACTAAAGAAACCCAACTCGGGTGAGGTTAATACAGCAACGGTATAGGCACCGATGGCGAAGAAGGCTACATAACCAAGATCCAAGAGGCCGGCAAATCCAACCACGATATTAAGCCCTAAGCCTAAGAGAACATATAAGCCCACAATGGTGAGCACTTCGCTGAGGAAGAGGCCAAGAATCTGTGGCAGAGCGAGCAAGATCATGATGAGAAGAAGGAGGCTCGTTATCCTCAGCGCTCGTTGACTGGTAGGAGACAGACGTTTCAAGTCAGTTCGAATTGCATTCCCTTTTTGAGCCCAAAAGTAGAACAAAGCGGCAATCGAAACAAACAATCCTATGGCGCCATGGAATGTAAGTCCGTTGGCGGTGAAGAGCCACTCGTTCATGACGGCAAGGGGTCCCCAGAGGGCGAAGGTGGGACGCAGCAAATCCTGTAGAACACCCGCCCCAACAACGCTGCCTAGCGAGACGATCAACACCCGACGGAGGAGGCTTGGTCCGAGATAGAGAAGGCCTGCGAGAAGACCACTTAGGGCACCACCACCGAGGAGCAGAGGAATGCCTGCCTTTATTCCCTGATCAAAAGTGAGTAATTTATAGAGGAGAGGAGAAGCATTGATAAAGACTTTCCGTAAATTTATCAGACCTCCCACAATGACCAGTAGAGCGAGGACGCTTCCTACTATCAACCCCGATATAAAGCTACTTATTAGAATCCATAACGGCTCAGTCCTGGGTGTCCGTTTTGCTGCCAGATAGGCCATAAACAGGACGACCAGAAGCAACAGGGTGTGGCCCATTGAGATGATGTGGCTGATAATATCGCGTTGGCTGAAAGCCTCAATCATTCCGACGAGTGCAAGGAGTACTTCGACGATGCCGCCAATCAGTCCGATTTTCAATCCCTGTTGCCAGACAGATTGTCTCATAGTCCTGTAGTCCTCTGGTCTTGGTGCCTTATAGTCTCATGGTCGTTAGATATTTTATTTTGGGTTCATTACTACCAGACTATATGACTATACGACTCACTGACTGTTTAAGCTTTCTTTCCAGCCAAACGCTCTCCCAAAATGCCTGTGGGGCGAAAGATCAGCACGAGGACGAGCATGATAAAAGCTATGGCATCTTTCAGTTGGTAGGGCGCTACAATTCCCAGACCGTCCAGGACAAGGCTGGGTCCTACCGATTCAACAAGGCCGAGAAAAATTCCACCCAACATGGCTCCTGGAATATTCCCGATGCCGCCCAATACCGCTGCGGTAAAGGCCTTAATCCCTGGAATAAAACCCATGGAAAAGTGAACCTGCTTGAACATCACCGCATACAGGACACCCGCTGCTCCAGCGGCCATTCCACCGATGACGAATGTGGTGACAATCATCCTGTCAATGTCAATCCCCATCAACGAAGAGATTTCCTTATCTTCAGAGACGGCGCGGATCGCTTTGCCAATGCGGGTGCGTTGGACGAAGGAGTAGAGAGCAGCCATCAACAGGGCGGCAGCCACAATCACCACCGCTTGAAACTTTAGAATCCGGAATTCTCCGAGCATCCATTCACCTTCGAGGATCTTCACCACTGGATAGGCCTGGAAACCAGAACCATAGAGTCCTCGAAAAGTATATTGCAGAAAGAAGGAGGCTCCGATGGAAGTGATGAGGGGAACCAGGCGTGGCGCAGTTCGTAAGGGGCGATAAGCAATCCGCTCTAATAGAACAGCGATCAGGGTTGAGGTCGCCATGGAGACAATGAAGATGATGATTAAGCTAATAATCGGCTGACTATCCAGAAAACCGGATGAATAAAAGGCAGCTGCGACAAAGTAGGCAGTGTAAGGACCGCTCATAAAAACTTCGCTATGAGCAAAATTGATCATCCGAAGAATTCCATAGACCATGGTATAACCCATAGCGATGAGGGCATAGATGCTTCCTTGAGCCAGACCGAAGATGATGAAATCAAACCAGTGGTGAGAGGTGTATCGGCCTTCGGTTAATGTGGCGGCAGAACCCCAGATCATTAACGCCAAAATGGCCCCTCCGATGACCCACATGACGACATCGGTAGGAGTCATCCTTTCTCTCCAACGTTTCAACATAAGGATTTCAATCCTTTGGGATCGTTTAGCCAATCGAATTTCGCCCTTGCTTTTATGAAGCGGTCAAGAGCAGATTGAGTTCATGGGTACAAGTTCTAAATTGAAGATGAGCCAGGAACAATTTTTATCTCTGGTCCATTGTTTCTATTTATAAGTAACTCGATTTTTTTAGAATACCGAGTTACTTCTTGGGTGGTGTTTGTCCGGCTGGAGCTGAATAAGGCGTCCAGAATGGTTTGTCAGGCATCACCAAGTTCTTGACATTATCAGCGCTCGTCTTATAGATGGCGATCCTCGGGTCTGCACAGTCGCCATATTTGTCGCAGGTAAGATTTCCAGTTAAGCCTTTGAAATTCTTCGTGGCGTAAAGGGCATCCCTTAAAGCCTTTCGGCCAATGCAGAGGGTCCCGTCTGGAGCTTTTTGGGCCACCTTTTCGATGGCAGCAAAGATCATCATTGCCGCATCATAGGCGTGGGCATGGAAGGGTGCGATTGGTTTTTCGCCATATTTCTTTTGATGCTTCTCCAAGAAGGTCTTATAGCCGGCGGCAAAAGCGGATTTGTCAGGACTGGAATGATACATGCCAACAGCAGTCTCCCCTGCTGCCTTATAAAAATCGGTTGAGAAAATACCATCAGCGCCCATCATGGCAACCTTCTCCAATCCCTTTACCTCCTTCACCTGTCGCGTGATGTGACCGCCTGCTGCGATAAAGACGGGGTAATAGATAAATTCAGGTTTGCCTGTGGCGATCTTTGTGAGAACGGGCCGCATATCTGTATCCGTAGGGGCAACCGCTTCTTGAGAAGTGATGGTCCCACCCAGTTTTTTAAAGGTATCTGCAAAAATAGCCTGTAGTTTTTCGGCATAAATGCTTCCATCGTGAATGGTCGCTGCCCTTTTAACCTTTAATACCTTAAAGGCGAACTCGGCTGTCACGGCGCCTTGAACTTTATCGTTATGAGCAGTACGGAGATAACCGTCATATTCGGGCCCACGCTTCGGGTCTGTCAAATCCGGCGCGGTAGCCGATGGTGAAACCGTTGCTATACCAGCTTTCCAGAGGATCGGTACTCCAGGCCGGGCCTCGCTTGAACAGCTCGAGCCGATTGCCGCTACAATCGTCGGGTCGGCAGCAAGTTTGGTGGCAGCCGCCAGGCCGCCTTCGGCGTTACAACCTGTGTCCTGAACGGTTATTTTAATAGGGAACCCAAGAATTTTGCCGCCCTTGTCATCAATGGCAATTTCCACACCCCGTTTGGTATCTGTTCCCAACGAGGCGTCCGGACCTGCAACAACAAACCAGCAAGCAATGTGAACAGGTTCGCCGGGTTTGATCTTCACCACACCCATCGGGTCTTCATATTTGAAAGTTGGTTTTGTCTGCTGCGCTGAAACCATTGATCCCGTCATTACGATAAGACCATTCGCTATGATAAGAACGAATAATAAGATGGGTAGGCGTTTCATAAGGACCTCCTTCCTCTTCAATTGGAAATCCGAACCTCAAAACCCAAACTTCAAATAAATCCCAAAATTATGGAATCTAAAATCCAAATGTCAAACTTTAAAACTTCGTAAAATTTTTAAATTCATTTTAGATTTTGATTTTTGGATTTCAGAATCTTAATGGTTTTTGCCAGGCCTCTTTGAGATCATAAATATTGGCCTCAATGATCGTCTTTCCATGAAGACCAATGATCCGGAAGATTTCATCATCTGAAACCACGCCGATCTCTCCATAAATGGCATCGCCGAGAAGTGCTTCAAAGGCTTTCTTCTTTGATGGATCCAGGGTCACCACAAAACGGCTCTGGGATTCAGAGAAGAGGAGGAGGTCGTTTCGATTCAATCCAGAATAAGGGACGTTCTTGAGATTAATTTCCATTCCTAAGCCGCCTGCGAATGCGGTCTCTGCCAGAGCCACCCCTAACCCTCCATCCGAACAGTCATGACAGGATCGAATCAATCCTCTCTGTATCGCTTCGTATAATTTTCTATAAAGAGATCGGGCTTTCTCCGCATCAACCCTGGGGACCCGATTTCCTATGAAACTTTTCGAGGCATAATACTCCGATCCTCCTAACTCTTCAAGTGTCTTCCCTAGGATATAGACCAGGTCGCCGGCTCTTTTGGCATCCATGGTGATCGCTTTCCTCACATCATCCATTTTGCCCAATGCTGAGATAAGAACCGTGGGAGGAATGGAGATTTTCGTCCCACCGATGAGGGTATCGTTTTTCATACTGTCTTTACCTGAGATAAGTGGGACACCAAAGGCTTTACAATAATCATAGAGTGCTTGGTTGGCACGGACGAGCTGGGCAAGTTTATACTCTCCATCGGGTGTCTTCTCGGATTGGACCGGATCCGGCCAGCAGAAGTTATCCAACCCGGCAATCCGATCAGGGTTTCCACCGACCGCGACATTATTTCGGATCGCTTCATCCATGGCGCAGGCCACCATGTGATAAGTGTCAATGTCACTGTATCGGGGGCAAATTCCATTGGAGACAACGATTCCTTCGAAGGAGTTGAGAATCGGTCTCCATACCCCTGCATCACTCGGCCCGTCATTGAAGCGACCCACTAGGGGTTTGATCACGCTGCCTCCCTGAACCTCATGGTCGTATTGTCGGATCATCGATTCTTTACTGCAGATATTGAGACGAGAGAGCATCTCCTTCAGGGTGGAGATCAAATCCTTGGGCTCTGGAAAACTTGGTTCTTCATGAACGGGCCTCTTCCATTTCGCCCGAAGTTCCATCTTGGGGAGGCCGGAATGGAGAAAATCCATATCCAGATAGGCCACTGTTTTCCCCTGATAGAGCACATTAAATTTTTTCGTATGGGTAAAGGTGCCCAAGGCCGTTGCTTCCACATCCATCTTTTTAGCTAATTGAAGAAAGGCATCGATCTTCGAGGGCGAGACGGCCAGTGTCATTCTTTCTTGGGCCTCTGAGAGAAGGATCTCCCAGGGATGAAGGCCATGATACTTGAGGGGAGCTTGATCGAGATGAAGCTCACAACCGATCTCTCTTGCCATTTCGCCCACGGAAGAGGAGAGACCACCCGCCCCATTATCCGTGATTGATTTATAAAGCCCCTGGTCTCGAGCCAGAAGCAGAAAATCGGTCATCTTCTTCTGAGTGATAGGGTCGCCAATTTGAACGGCTGTGACCGGAGAATCTTCGCGGAGCTCTTCCGAGGAAAAGGTCGCACCGTGAATTCCATCCTTGCCGATTCGACCTCCGGTCATCACAATGAAGTCGTCGGGTTCTGCCTTTTTCGAATGGGAGGGTTCGCCCAATATCTCCCTGGGCATGATTCCGGCTGTTCCGCAATAGACCAAAGGTTTTCCGAGGTACCGGTCATCAAAGACCACTCCTCCATTAATAGTGGGGATTCCACTTTTGTTTCCTCCATGCTCCACACCTTCCCTCACTCCATCATAGATCCGTTTTGGATGAAAGAGACGCGAGGGAAGGGGTTTGGAGTAAAAAGGAGAGGCAAAGCAGAAGACGTCCACGTTAAAGATCAGTTTTGCGCCTTTTCCTGTTCCCAAGGGATCGCGATTCACTCCAACAATTCCAGTGAGTGCTCCTCCATACGGATCCAAGGCAGAAGGGGTATTGTGTGTCTCTACTTTGAAGACTAAATGATAATTTTCATTGAATCGAATAACCCCTGCATTGTCATCAAAAACCGAAACACAAAAGTCTTCATTTCTAAGGATGGTTCGAATTTCTTCGGTGGTTTTCTTGATATAGGTCTTAAAAAGGCTGTCAATTAGCTTTTGGTCTCTTGGTTCATCCAGATAATCAATTTGGGCATTAAAGATCTTATGTTTGCAATGCTCAGACCAGGTCTGAGCAATCGCCTCCAATTCAACATCCGTAACCCTCTTCCCCAAACCCAATTTCTTACGGCCCTCAATAACGTTGGTGTTTTTTAAATAATTTTGAATGGTCTTCATCTCTCTGAGATCGAGAGCGAGAAGCCGCTCTTGGCTCAACTGAAGAAGGGCTTGATCCGTGACCTCCAAATCGATTTCTTCGACTCTTCCCTCTTCATCTCCTCTTACTTTTGGAACCTTGGGTTCAACTTTTCCAACCCATTCATCAGCTTTCCAGACTTCAAATCTCTGAATAAGAGAATTTCCCAAAAGGTCGGTACATATTCTTTCCACATCTTCTTGTTTCAGATGTCCCCAAAAGAGATATTGGGTGGAAGTGTAAACTTTTTCTTCTTCCTTTAATTTTCTTCCGAGCCTCCATTCAATCGCTTCTTTGGCTGTTTTTCCTACATTATCCGTGACACCGGGCTTGAATCCCACCTCAGCCAACCAGTCGAAATCTTGGGCCAGAGGTTGATCGATCCGATATTCTTGTATGATCGGATCGACGAGGGGGCCCGTAGCGACCCTCTCCAGTTCTTCTTTTGTAAGTTTCATATCGAGCGTGAAGACAGAGATAGTTCTGACCGATTTCACAGGCAAACCGAGGTCATTTTGAACTCTTCTACTGACTTTTTCACCCAAGGGATCTCGAATCCCTTTCTTCAATCCAATCTCAACGCGGTGCGGCACAATCTCCTCCCAAAATTTGAGATTTCAGATTTTTCAATTTGCAATCTACAGTCTGAAATCTTAAATGTATTTCTTTACGGCCTCCAATCCCCTCCAGAGATGGGCTTCTTCATGGGGTTCGATGGTGTAAAGGGGGTTCAGTTCCAGTTGTGAAAGAAGAATAAAGAATTGATTAAAATCGAATCCTCCTTCCCCCACAGGGAGATGTTCATCCATCTCTTTGTGATTATCGTGGAGATGGACCTCACTCAGAAATCCTCCCAATGTTTCTATCCAAATGGGGAGAGGGGTCTTGCTGAAGACGTGATGGTGGCCCGTGTCGAAACAGAATCGAAAATGGGGTGAATGGATTTCCTCTAAAAGATTTTTGATAGAGTCGGGAGACTCTTCAAAAACATTTTCAACCGCAAGGGTCAGCCCCATCTCCTCTGCCTCCTTGACCAAAGGCCTCCAGGTTTGAAGACTGCTCTCGAGCCAAAGCTTGACATCTCCATCAAATTTCCATCTCTCGTACCCTGGATGAAAGACGATCATCTTGGGTCTGAAGAATTGTGCCAATTCGATCGTCTTCAAGAATCGGTCAAAGGTCACCTCTTTAATCCTTCGATCCACTCCCCCAGGACTTAAATCCATGAATGGACCATGGAGGGTAATTTCCAATTGGTTTTCTCGGAGCCTCTTAGACAAATGTTGAACATCCTTTTCGTGGCAGGCATCCAAATCCTCTGCACTGAAATAGATTTCAGGATGGATTCGGTTCTCGATCGCAAAATCGATACGATGAAGAAGCATGGAATAGGGGACATTGATGTGGATGACAGTCATCGTTGGTTTCTCCAGTTTTTTGGGTTACCAATTTATATCATGCAACCTTTCAAAACTCAATTCCCTCTCTATCAGGGTAGGGTGCGACTCTGTTTTAGGATTCAAGACTCCAACAATGTAAAGGACCAAGGTTTTTGGAAATTCAAGTTCCATGGTTTATCCTTTAAAAATTATTATAAGGACTATATGATGAAACGACAAGGACATTTAAGTGACCTCTTCAGATTTCACACAAGTCAAAAGGTCTGTCCCCCATTGCAATAAAGAGAAAAATTATGATATAAAACTTTACAGGAGGATTTATGTTCAATATCGGACTTCCGGAGTTGTTGATCATCGTGGCTATTGCCTTGATCGTCTTCGGTCCTAATAAACTTCCAGAGCTGGCCAAGGCTTTTGGGAGGGCAATGAGGGAGTTTAAAAAGGCGACCGAAGAGGTGAAGGAAAGTTTTGTGGCTGAGACAAAAGATCTTGAGGAACTGAAAAGCACCTTCACCGAAGAGAGAGAGAAGTTCCTTACTGATCTGACTGAAAGTGTATCGGAGGCTGCAGAAGAGACCTCCCCTTCTTCAGAGGCCACCACCGAGAGAGTGGCAGAGAGTGAAGCTTCTGTCCTTGCAGAGCCCCCGGCCCACGAAGCGGTTTCAACCCCCACGGAAGAAGAAAAGACCGAAAAGGAAAAGAAGGAGGAACCCAAAGGGGCAAAAGAAGGGATTCCTTCCCATGGATGAGAAGAAGCTTCCTCTAACCTCTCACCTCCAAGAACTGAGGAAGCGACTCATTCTCTCATTTATCGCAATTGGGGTAGGTTTCGCTCTCTGTTATACCTTCGCTGATTCTATCTTCAACATCCTTGCCGCACCTCTCATGAAAGTGATGCCCAAAGGGGGATCATTAATATTCATCAGCGTAGCAGAAGCCTTTTTTACTTATATGAAGGTAGCGTTCATCGCAGGGATTATCTTGACCTCCCCCTTCATCCTCTACCAAATCTGGGCCTTTGTCGCCCCGGGTCTATATCAAAAAGAGAAAAAATATGTGGTTCCTTTTGTCCTCGGTGGTTCGTTCTTTTTTGCTTTAGGGGTTCTCTTTGGATATTTTGTTGCCATTCCCGTCGGATTTAGGTTTCTTTTAGGTTACGCCACTGACGTCATCAAACCCATGCCGAGCATGAAAGAATACCTATCTTTTAGCATCAAGTTTTTACTGGCTTTCGGTCTGGTTTTCGAATTTCCTGTGGTGTTAGTCCTTCTAGCGAGGATCGGAATCATTGATGCAAAGATGTTGGCCCGGCAGAGAAAATACGCCATTCTCCTCATTTTCATCTTTGCGGCGGCTGTTACCCCATCTCCTGATCTTATCTCTCAAGTGCTCATGGCCCTTCCTCTGATGGGGCTCTATGAGTTGAGCATCCTGCTTTCTAAAGTTTTCGGGAAAAAGCCTACGCCGGTTCCTTCTGAAGGTGATGGGAATAAGGTAGAATCCCCTGCTTCCACTTAATCAATCATGGCTGAATCCTCTTACAAAATTACTCGATGGCCCAAGGAGGAAAGACCCAGAGAGCGGCTTCTTCAACATGGTCCTCAACTCCTCACCGAAGCAGAGCTTTTAGGCATTTTACTTGGAAAGGGGATAAAAAAGAAGACGGCCATTGATTTGGCAAGGGAGCTCTTAGATCAATACGAATCTCTTCAGAAGCTCTTCTCTCGTTCCCCTTCGGAGTTGATGAAGGTGAAGGGCATTGGATCTGCCAAAGCGGCCACCCTCTCTGCCGCCTTTGAGCTGGTGAGAAGGATTCAATCTCAGAAGAATATTACCAAGGCATCTTTCAAGCGATCCTCAGATGTGGCAAACCACTATCTCCCTTTGATGAGAGATCTAAGGAAAGAGGTCTTCAAAGTCCTTCTTCTCAACCGAGCAAATCGTTTGATTAAGGAAGTGACAATCTCTGAAGGGACACTCGAGGCGAGCATTGTCCATCCCAGAGATGTCTTTCGCGAGGCTTTGTTAGAACCTGCGGCAGGGGTTATTTTAATCCACAATCACCCGAGTGGAAATCCGAGCCCAAGTGAAGAAGATCTCCGCATCACCAAACAATTAGTAGAGGCGGGTCGACTTCTCGGGATCAAGGTTTATGATCATATCATCTTGGCAGGGGAGAGTTATCGAAGCCTTGCTGATGAAGGCCTAATTTAAATATAGAAAGGATTCAAGGGGTCGAGTGGTCAAGGGTTCTAGTGAAAACCCTGGGTAATAAAACCTAGAACCCATGGACCCTGGAATCCTGGAACCCTTTTATTAACCATGACGAGCGTTCTGGTCACGGATGGGCACTTTAGAAAAACATTAGCTGTGGTTCGATCTCTTGGTCGCAAAGGGATTCACGTCACGGTTGGAGAACGGACATTCCTGAATACCTCCTTCTTTTCGAAATATTGCACCAGGCGTCTCGTCTATCCTTCACCACGGCGATCCCCAGATCAATTTATCGAATTTCTTCTAAAAGAGATTAAAGAAAATCACTATGATTGCCTCTTCCCGATGGAAGAAGAGACCCTGCTTTTACTGGCAAACTATCATTCTGAAATCTCTCCATATACTTACCTCCTCAGTCCTGGTTTGAAAAAGATTGAATTCGTTCGAGATAAAAGAAACCTTATGGAGTTTGCAGAGACCCATGGAATTCCAACGCCAAAAACATTTCAGATCTCCCCCTCCCTTTCTCCCTCCTCACTCATGGCGGAGGGAAGAGTGGGGGAAATTCCTATCCCAGCGGTCATCAAACCCAGAATCAGTTCTGGATCCTTTGGCATTATCTATGTGAAAAAAAAGGAGGATCTTATTCCCTCTTATCAAAGCGTCCACGAACGATACCCTTTTCCATTAATTCAGGAATGGATTCCTGATGGAGGGGGAACCTTTGGGCTTTCTGCTCTTTTTGACGAGGCTTCAAACATTAAGGCAGCCTTTGTCCACAAAAAGTTGAGGATGTATCCAGTTCAAGGAGGTCCCAGCACATTGCGGGAAGGGGTTGAACATCCTCAGATCATGGAGTTGGGCCTCTCCCTCTTTAAATCATTAAATTGGGCCGGTGTGGGCATGGTTGAATTTAAAGTGGACCCAAGGGATGGGATTCCGAAACTGATGGAAATCAACCCCCGTTTCTGGGGTTCATTGCAACTAGCCATTGTCTCTGGAGTTGATTTTCCCTATCTCATTCTAAGAATGGCCAGGGGGGAAAGTTTCGAACCCATTCTTCGCTATAACGTGGGGAAGCGCTGTCGTTGGCTTCTTTTAGGTGACATTCTCCATTTTCTTAATAATCCCAATCGTTTTCATCTCCATCCCTCCTTCTTCCATTTCTTTGACCCCAACACCTCTTATGATATAATTTCAAAAGATGATCCCCTTGCACTATTGGGATCGGTTGCAACCTTTTTTACCTTCCTTTATGATCCAGAGATGAAACGATTTTTAGAGAGGCGATGAAACGCTCAACATATCAACTCTTGAACTGCCAAAAGGAGATGTAAATCTGAGGAACGTGGGACTCAAAATTCCAATTTCCAAATTTCAAATTACAAATAAATCCCAATCACCAAAACCCAATGACCAAAATGATTTTGTTTCGAATTTGAAATTTCGGTCATTGAGATTTATTTGGAGTTTGGTGTTTGGTATTTGGTGCTTTGTGGGTCAAAATATTGCGATGATTATCAGAACGGAGATGATAAGTTAATTCTATGCAGTGCTTCGACAAGATTTGTATCCTTATTCCTGCTTATAACGCTCAAGAGACTCTTGGTTTTGTCTTAAAAAAGATTCAACCTTTCAAAATTGATACCCTTGTCGTCAATGACGGATCTTCAGATGAGACGAAGAGAGTGGCTTCAGAAAATGGAGCTCAACTCTTGGAACATTCCCTTAATCTTGGGAAGGGTGCTGCCCTCCAGACAGGGTTCCAATACATCCTCCAAAAGGGCTATCAGGTCGTCATCACTCTCGATGCCGATGGTCAACATGATCCTTCAGAAATTCCATCTCTTCTTAAGATTTTTCAAATCGTCAAACCCGATATCCTCATCGCCTCTCGCGCCGCAGAATTTGGGAAGATGACCTTCCTCCGTCGCTTCTGGAATCGTTTGGGGGTGAAGGCGGTCGCACGGCTTTGCCATTCGGACATTACGGATAGCCAATCCGGTTTTCGACTGATTCGGACAAAAGTATTAAAGGAAGTCGACTTCTCCACGTCTCGGTTTGAGACTGAGCTGGAACTCCTGATTAAGGCTTGCAAAAAAGGGTTCAGTGTGTTATCTGTTCCTATCAACACGCAAAAGGTCGATGGAACTGGTTCCAGCCATTTCAGGCCAGTGGCCGACACCTGGTTGGTTTGTAAAATCTTTCTTCGAAGTCTGTTTTGGTGAGGAACAGTATGGACTTTTACCAGCGAGCTAAGCGATATTCTATAGAAAAATTTGCAGCGAGTTCACTCTCCCTTCTGACCAATGCATCCGAGGAGAATTTGATCCGTCTGACCTATCTCGCAGAGAAGATCCCTCAAAAGGAATCCTATCGAGAGAAAATTCAATGGATCCGTACTCTCTTCCAGACCGATCATCCGGGTCTGGCCATTGCGAGGAGAGTCCTGAGGGAAACGAACCCGCATCACCGGGAAAAGATCATTTCAAACTTCATCGTCAACCAGCTCCTGATGGGCACCAACCGGAGAAAGGCCTTTGAGGCGGAAAGGGGATTCTACCCGCCGAACGCCATGATCCTCAGCCCGACCATGCGATGCAATCTCAACTGCTATGGTTGCTACTCGGGGAGCTATCCCCAGGAGGACCTTCCTTTCGAAGTGATCGATCGTGTGGTAGGGGAGTGCAAGGAGATGGGCATCCATCTGGTGCTGATGACAGGTGGAGAACCCTTCCTGAGAAAAGACCTCTTTGACCTCTTCGAGAAGCACCCGGATACCATTTTCCAGATTTATACTAATGGCTCCTTGATTGATGAGGGGATGGTGGAACGGTTTATTGAGCTTGGAAATGTCATTCCCTCGATCAGCCTCGAAGGGTTCCGGGAAGAGACAGACGGGAGAAGGGGAAAGGGCCAGTTCGATCACATCGCAAAGGTGATGGACTGGTTGAAAGGGGCAGGAATCTTCTTCGCGATCTCGACCACCCAGACCTCTAAAAACACCGATATCCTCACCAGCGATGAATTCGTTGATTTTCTGATTGAAAAGGGATGTATCCTCCTCTGGAACTTCCACTACATCCCCATCGGTAGAAAGCCCGATCTTTCCCTCATGGCAACTCCTGAGCAGAGGAACCGGATGAGGGAACGGCTCGCCTATTTTCGGGCCACCAAACCTATGCTCTTTGTCGACTTCTGGAATGATGGATGTCTCACTCAGGGATGCATTGCAGGGGGGAGGAAATACTTTCATGTCAATGCCCGTGGAGATGTGGAGCCTTGCGTCTTCTGCCATTTCGCCTCTGACAATATCAAAGAAAAGTCTCTCGCGGAGGCCCTTAATTCGCCCCTCTTTCGGGAAATCCGTTCCAGGCAACCCTTCTCGGAGAACTATTTCCGGAACTGCCCCCTGATTGATCATCCTGAGCAGGGAAAAGAGATCGCCCTGAAATTTGCCCGGTACTTTACCCACGAGGGGGCGGAGGAATTCTTTACAGGACTGTCTCCGGCCATTGATGCCTATTCAAAAGCCTATGGAGAGATTGCAGAAGTTACCTGGAAGGAGAGGACCGAAAGTCGAAGTCGCGAGCCCCTTTCAGCAGGGAAAAAGGTAGTGGGTAGACATGGATGAAGGTAACTTTTCCCCATCTGGGCTCTATGCACATCTTCTGCAAGGCTATCGCAGAAACCGCCGGCATTCCTTATATTGTTCCTCCTGAAACCAGCCGAAAAACCCTGACCCTGGGTGTCCTCCACTCCAATGAGAGTATCTGCCTCCCCTTTAAAGTCATCTTGGGAAATTTCATCGAAGCCCTTCAGATGGGAGCGGACACCATTGTGATGGTAGGCAGTGGTCCTCCCTGTCGTTTGGGACTTTATGACCTTGTTCAGAAAGTGATCCTGGAAGATATGGGTCTTCATTATCGATGGTTGACCATTCCGCCCCGATTGACCTGGCAGGCCGTCTGGAAGAATCATGAAGAGACCAAGGAGTTAAGAAAAGAATTAAGCGCGAGAAATATCCTCCTCTTTCCCTATGGACTCTGGATGGGGTGGAAGAAGATGATGGCCTGCGAGACCTTGGAACGATTGGCCATGAACGTCAGGCCGATGGAAATCAAAAAAGGGGAGACCCAGAAGCGATTGAAGAAAGCCCTCTCCTGGGTGGATGAGGCCAAGACTCCGAAAATCCTTGAGGAAGCGGCTCGAAAAGGAAAAACCTTTCTTCAGGAAATGGAGCAAGATCGTTCCCGCATTCCATTTAAAGTGGCGATGGTGGGTGAACTCTACACGGTGATGGACCCTCACATCAATCGAGGAGTGGAACAAAAATTGGGAGAGTTGGGTGTGGAAGTGACACGCACTTCATGGTTTTCCACTCATATCCTAAGGAGTCTTCGAAAAAATAAGGCTGATCGAGCCTCAGAACGGGTTCGTTTCTTCGAGGCTTCAAAGGCTTATCTGGGTTACGATGTGGGTGCAGAATGTAATGTCTCCATCGGCGAGGCCATCCTGAGATCCAAAGAAGGATATGATGGGGTCGTCCATCTCATGCCGTTTGCCTGCATGCCGGAGACCACAGCTTCTGGGATTCTAACAAAGGTTGGGAAGGATTGGGACATCCCCATCCTCACTCTCATTTTAGACGAGCAGGAAATCGAAGGCCGCATTCAGACACTCCTTGAGGCCTTTGTGGAGATGTTGGAATGGAAGAGAAGGGCCGCTTAGGCATTCCCAGAGCCCTGATGTTTTATCGTTATTTTCCCTTCTGGCGTACCTTCTTTGAAAAATTGGGTTGGAGGGTGGTGGTTTCCGACAGGATAAGACAGAAGGAGAAGATCGTTTTTTTCGAAGACAGTTGCCTTCCGATGAAACTTCTGGTCACCCATGCCATGCAATTGAAAGAGAGGGTAGACCATCTTTTCATCCCTCGATTAGTCAGCATTCATCGAACTTACATCATGTGTCCTAAGTTTCGGGGGGCTCCGGATATCGTGCGTCTTGCCACGGAACGAAAGGCCTCCATCATTGATGAGACCATCGATCTTCGAAAAGGAGGAAGTTCCCTTCTCCAATCTTTTCTAAAGATTGGAGAAAAGATAGGGGCAACAAGACAAGAAAGCAAAAACGCCTTTCAAGAGGCTGAACACTCTTTCTCTAAATTCCAAAAAGAGTGGATCGATCGAATCAACCGACTTCCCACAGGGCAACTCTTTGAAATGGATATTGCAACGCCGCCCGCAGGGAGAAAGGCTCCGTTGCGTGTCGCCTTCATCGGCCATCCTTATAATCTCTTCGACATCGACATCAATAAAGATCTCCTCGCCCTGGCGAAAAGTTTGGGAATGGAGATCATCCCCTCTGATTTCCTCTCTGGAAAAGAGATCGATCGAGAAGTTTCTGACCTTTCCAAAGAGATTTACTGGTCATCTGGAAGAGAGATTGTGGGGTCTCTGTTTCACTTTCTATCCGGTGGGGTAGATGGGGTGGTCTTCCTCACTTCCTTTAAATGTGGCATTGATGCCCTCCTTCAAGAATTCATTAAAAGAAGATTGAAAGTTCGGGGAGGTTCATCCATCCCCCTTCTCGTTCTCTCCTTTGATGAACATACAGGAAGGGAAGGGCTGACGACTCGGTTGGAGGCGTTCCAGGATGTGATGGAACAGAGGAAAGGAATTTCAAATGTCAAAGCTCAAAGTTCAAATTAATGACAAATCTTAAATTTCAAAAATTTTGATTTATTTTTGACATTTGCAATTTGGGCTTGATTTGACATTTGGATTTTGAACTTTGAACTTTAGGGTTTTACGTTATGGCAAATTATTTAGGCATTGATGTCGGCTCCATCACCACCAAGTTAGTGGTGATGAGCGAGAGCGACCAGGTTTTGGCCAAGTCCTATATCCGGAACAGTGGTCGGCCCATTGAAGCCATCCAGCAAGGGATGGAGGAAATCCTGACTCAACTGGGGGAAACCGTTCCCATTGACGGAGTTGCCACGACCGGCAGTGCCAGACATTTAGCTGCTTATTTGGTAGGGGGCGATCTCATCAAAAATGAGATTACCGCCCATGCCATTGCGGTGATCGATTTTCTCCCTGAGGCAAAGACCATCATCGAAATCGGTGGCCAGGATTCCAAGGTCATCGTGCTGAGAAATGGCGTTGTCGTCGACTTTGCCATGAATACCGTCTGCGCAGCAGGCACAGGATCTTTTTTAGATCAACAAGCCGCCCGGCTTGGGATCTCCATCGAAGCCTTTGGGGATCTCGCTCTCAAGGCCAATCACCCTGTCCGGATCGCGGGACGATGCACGGTCTTTGCCGAGACAGATATGATTCATAAACAACAGATAGGACATTCTGTTGAGGATATCGTGGCAGGCCTCTGTGACTCCCTGGTGAAGAATTATCTGAATAATGTCTGCCGGGGAAAAGAAATCCTTTCTCCCATTGTCTTCCAAGGAGGCGTGGCGGCGAATCGTGGTATCCAAAAGGCGCTCGAAAGGGAACTGGAGGTTTCGCTCATCATCCCGAAACATTTTGATGTCATGGGTGCTATCGGTGCTGCCAAGTTGGTGAAGAAAGCCAAATTCTCCAAAACTCAATTTAGAGGATTTGACCTTCCGCAAAAGTCCTGTTCCACACGGGGCTTTGAATGTGGTGAATGTGAAAATCAATGTGAAGTGATCGAGCTTCTAGTGGATCATCAAGTGGTGGCCTGCTGGGGCGATCTCTGTGAACGCCATCGCCAAACAATGAATGGCATAGCGCATGGCGCATAGAGCATAGTGTCAAATCTTTTTACGCTATGCGCTTTGCGATTAGTAATTATCAAAGGATTTTTCCTGTGAACATCCTTTTAATTAATCCTGCTCCTTTAGGGACTCTGAAAGCAACAGGAGTTCTCTTCCCACCTCTCGGTCTTCTCTATATCGCGGCTTATGTGGAAAAAGAAGGCCATCAGGTCGTGGTCAAAGACTTAGCTGTTCGAAAGAAGAAAGAAGAAATCGATTTTAAAAAATATGACGTGGTGGGTATCTCCACAGATACGACCCGTCATCGCCAGGCCCTCCAATTAGCCAAGAAGGCGAAGGCGGGTGGTTGCATGGTGGTGATGGGAGGGCCACACCCTAGCTATGTGGACGAAGAAATCCTTTCGACCCAAAGAGTTGATTTCATCGTCCGTGGAGAAGGGGAGATCACCTTCTCAGAATTAGTGGCTACTTTACAGAAGGACGATGGAAAATTCCATTCCATCCAGGGGATCAGTTTTTTTTCAAAGGGGCAACTTGTGCGAACCCCTCCCAGGCCCTTCATTGAAAATCTCGACCGTCTTCCCTTCCCCGCCAGGCATCTCATTCATATGGATGATTATCGAAGAACCAAATTGGGAAGCCGGGACATCACCCCTTTGGTCACCAGTCGAGGATGTCCGTACCAATGTGCTTTCTGCGCTTCCTCCCATTTCTTTGGTACGAAAGTAAGGGCGAGGAGTGTTGCCTCCGTTTTAAGCGAGCTCGAAGAGATTTATCACCGATATCATTTTAATGCTGTCGCCTTTGTGGATGACACCTTCAACCTCTTTCCGAAGAGGGTGATCGAAATTTGCCATGGGATCCTTGAAAAGAAACTCGATCTGTGGTGGTGGTGCTTATCCAGGATAGATCTCCTCCTTCGAAATGAAGAAATGGTTAAAGAGATGGTCAGGGCAGGGGCCAAGTCGGTTTTCATCGGAGTGGAATCCTCCAATCCAAAAACCCTTGAAGAATTGAAGAAAGGGATTAATGTGGAAAACACGGTTCAAACCGTGGACATGCTCAAACGGAATGGTCTCGAGATCCATGCCTCCTATATCCTGGGAGGGCTCCATGAAACAGCCGAGATGATTCACGAAACCATCCGTTTTGCTAAAAGACTCGATACCAATGTTGCCCAATTCTCCATTCTCACCCCCTATCCAGGCACAGCCATCTACGAGCAGGTGAAGGACCGGATCCTTAAATGGAGAGCACCTTGGTCCTTCTTCGATATGCAGCACTTAGTCTTTAAACACGACCATCTCTCCTTCATCCGAATGGAGTGGCTTCTGCTCAAGGCGCACCTCCTTTACTATACCCGATCGAAAAAGGCGATCCAGGATATCTGGCATCACATCAAGAAACATCGTTTGGGCATCGGGACACTTTTCCGTTTTCTAAAAGAATTCTTTGGGGGTTAATATGGAAGAACGATACCCCCGAGCTCTCAATCGTTTTATTTACCTCTTTTTCTTCCAGTTCTGCTCGACGCTCATCCCCCGGTCGATCCAGAAATTCTTCAGCGTGGTCGTAGGAGATCTCTTTTACCTCATGATGAGAAAGACGAGAGCCCATGTCCGAAAAAATATTGAAGGGGTGAGCAGAGGAAGGTGGTTAAAGGAAAGAGTGAAGGTCTTAACACGGAAAACTTTCCAGAACTATGGCCAATACCTTTTGGATTATATGGTGATGCATCGCCTCCGTCCATCCAATAAAGACCAATGGGTTGAAGAAGAAGTCGGAGGGGATTATATGATGGAAGCCCTTCATGCTGGAAAAGGAGCGATCTGTATCACGCCTCATCTTGGGAATTGGGAGATTGGGGGACTGCTCTTCTCCTTCAAAGGAGGAAAGCTCAATGTCCTCACCCTCGATGAGAGAGATGTGGATACCAGGTCCTTTCGGGAAGAGATGAGAAGAAGAAGGGGAATAAAAATTCTCTATATCAATCCGAAGGACGATTCTCCAATGGCTATCTTGGATGCCGTCAAAGCCCTTCGGCGAAATGAAATCGTAGCCATGTTAGGAGATCGGATAGAGTCTCAAAAGACCATGTTTTTTGATTTCTTTGGGAGGAAGATGGCCTTCCCCATCGGTGTTGCCATCCTCGCCATGGCCACAGAAGCTCCGGTTCTACCGGTCTTTGTGGTGATGGAAAGAAATCGCAAGTATAGAGGAATTATTGAACCTCCCATCTATTTTAACTCCTGTTCGAGGGAAGATCGGGAGACCATCATTCGAGAAGGGATGGAGAGATTGATTAAAAAATTTGAAGAGTATATCGAAAAATATCCAGATCAATGGTATAATTTTTATTCTTATTGGAAAGAGTAGTTGCAAGCTTCATGTTTCAAGTTTCATGTTTCACATCCTCACTGCGGTTGGGAGGCGAAATGTCAGACTTGCATCTTGAAACTTGCAACTTGAAACTAAATCTCATTGGGGAGAGGAGAAGAATGGCTGAACCGAATGATCACCTGATCGAAAAGATCAAACAACTCATTATTCAAAGATTGAAACTCATTGAAATGACCCCGGAGATGATCGAAAACGATGCCCCTCTCTTTGGCGAGGGCCTCGGACTGGACTCTATCGATGCCCTTGAACTCGTCCTGGGTTTGGAGAAAGAGTTTGGAGTCATCATTCCTGATGCAGAGGTAGGGAAAAAAGTCTTTCAGTCTGTGAAAACCATGGCCCAATATGTGTTAGAGCACCAGGGGGCATCATGAAGGCATCAAAAGGGAAAACAGCTTTTTGCTTTCCTGGCCAACTCCAAGAGAAGCCGATGTTGAAAGATCATCATCCTCTGACGGAGGATCCGTATTTTAAAGAATTATTCACAAGGGCTTCCAACCAGACGAAATTCGACCTCCTCAACTTCTCATTCGGGGGTGAGGAGAAAGAGGAAGATTTCAGTCTTAAACTTCAGATCTCGACCTACATCCTTTCTATGGTCCACTTCTATCGTCTTCGAGCCGCAGGATGGAATCCGGATATTTTTGCCGAACATAGTATGGGAGTCTATTCAGCCTTAGCTGCCTCGGAGGCCATCAGTTTTGAAGAGGGCCTCTTCATCACTGAAGCCATTGGCAGGCTCCTTAAAAGAGAAGGGGCAATTCACCGGGGAGGCATGGCCAGCATCATCGGTCTTCCCTTAGAGGAAATCCAAAAAATCTGTCAAGACCTTAATGGCTTTCAACTCTCCATTGCCAATTATAACGGCTCGATGCATTTTGTCCTTTCCGGGGAAGAGGAGGGGGTGGAAAAGGCGATTTCTCTTGCCCTTTCCAGGAAGGCCGTCTCCGCCACCCGCCTTGCCTTCAATACGGCCCTTCATTCCCCTTCTCTTTATTCTTTAAGAGAAGAAATCATGGAGATCCTTCAAGACATTAAGATTCAACCCCTGAAAGTTCCCATCCTCAATCATTGGACGATCAAACCTTTGCGAAGAGAGGAGATCAAAGATTTTCTTTCCCAGGAGATCGGGCGACCGGTCTATTGGATTCGATGTGTTGAGAAATTGCTTCAGGAAGGGTTTACCCACTTCATCGAAGTGGGACATGAAGCAACGCTTACGAAATTGATGCGATGGATTGATCGTGAGGCAAAGGCTTTTTCTGCTGGGGATCGTTTACCCCGTTAGAAAGGCCCGGTATTTTTGGCGGGGATGCTACGGGTAATATTTGTATTCTTATAGAAAAGTGGGGGTAAAAACCCCGTCCTTTCTAACGGGGTTTACTGGAAAGGATGTGAGATGAAATACCACGAGACATCCCTCCAGGTTCGATTTTATGAAGTGGATGCTTATGGAGTGGTTTGGCATGGTCACTATGTGGGTTGGTTTGAGACGGGACGAAATGACCTGACCCAACGATACCAGATGGGTCCACTTCAGCTTAAGGAGATAAGTCTTTTGGCACCGGTGGTGGAATTAAACTGCCAGTTCAAGCTCCCGGCCACCTTCGGCAATTCCCTCATCATCCAAACCATGATGGAGAGAACAGAGGTGGCTAAATTGATCTTTCACTATCGAGTCCTTGATCAAGAAAACGGAAAGGTTCTCGCCACGGGCTCCACAACACATGTCCTCACCGATCTTAAAGGGAATCTTCTCTACCGGGTTCCTCCAGAGGTGCTCGAAAGAATCGAAGCGATGCGAGCGTATTTGGAGGTGTAATTTAAAATTCAAAATTCAAAGTTCAAAATCGAAAATCTGAAAATTGAAATCTGAAATATAATGAAAGTTCTTCTGATCGATCCGCCTCACAAACTCTTTCCGGGCCTTCGGATGTGGACCCCTTCTTTTGGTCTTCTCCAATTAGGCGCCTATCTGGAAAGGGAAGGCATCGAGGTTCAAATCGTTGATGCCACTGCCCTTCCGACCCCATGGAGAGACCTTGGGAATACCGTTTCCCTATCAAAAGCTGATGTCATCGGCATCACCTGTTCTGCCACCTGTCTGTCGCCGGAAGCCATCCAGACCATCAGCCTCTGTCGAAAACTTTCACCGAATTCCGTCATCGTAGCAGGAGGAAGCCACTTCACCCTGATGGCTGAGCCCATCCTCCAGGAGTTGAAGGAATTAGATTACATTATCTTGGGCGAAGGAGAGATCGCCTTTTCTCAATTTCTTCAGGACCTATCCAGAGGTGGGAAAGGAAGAGGGGGGGTGGGCGTTGCTTATTCGGATAATGGAAAAATAATTGTTAATGAAAGACATCCTCCCATTCCAAATTTAAACTCCCTTCCTCTTCCGGCCTACCATCTCATTGATATGGAGAGAGAGGCTTATTACTGGCATGGAATGGGAAGAAGGGCTTTTGGTCTCTCCACCAGCCGTGGCTGTGGAGATCGATGTGCTTACTGTTCTGAGACGAGATTCTGGGAAGGGGTCTGGAGGGGACGGAGTGGTAAGAAAATAATGGAGGAGATTTCCTATCTACACCATCAATACGGCAAAACCCTCTTTGTCTTCAACGAGAATACCTTCAACTGGAGTCGGAAGCGGATGGAAGAGTTTCTTGAAGAGTTGAGGAAGTCGGGTCTCCGAATCCATTTCTGGTTTCAATCCCGAATCAAAGATATTCTTCGAGATGAAGATCTCATCCCCGAGATGAGACGCCTTGGTCTCTATGAAGTGATGTTGGGAATCGAGAGCATCCTGCCCGATGTGCTCAATCGATATGAAAAGCAGCAATCCAGAGAGATGGCCCAGAAGGCCATTGATATTCTCAGAAAGAATAAGATCATGGTCATGGCCAACATCATGGTCGGAGATTGGAATGATTCCCAAGGGACACTCAAGGAGGTCTTCCAATTTGTTAAGTCTCAGAGCGACTTTTTGGTTCTCACCCTGACCACTCCCCTTCCCGGAACAAAATACTTTGAAGAGGCAGAACGATTGGGGAGGATCAGAGAGAGGGATTTGGGTAAATATGATTTCATGCACCCTGTGATGGATACAAAATTCTTATCCGCAGAGGAGGTTCATCGTCTTCAAGGGGTCTATCTGAAAAAATATTATACCCAGCCGAGGATCCTCCTGGGTGCTTTCTTCAACCCGAATCCCTTCAAACGAATGGCCTACCGGCTCATCCTCCGATATGTATGGGAGAATGCAACGAAAAGGCCCTGGAAACAACCGAACTTTGATGAAGAACAGTTAGTCGTCAGTGGTCAGTAGTCAGTCGTCAGAAAAGATGTAGAAAAGAACACAACGGACAAAAGACAACGGACAACATACATTGGGTAAAAGGACAAAGGGTTAAAATTTGAATCCGCAATCCGCCATGCACCACGTAGGGTGCGTGGCAGCCCTGAACCTCATAGGGTTCAAGGCGCACTCTCTTATTTGAATGCTGGTAGTTGAACAAAGATGAAAAAGGTTCTTTTGATCTTCCCCAGGGAGAAAAGGATCAAATTTTCTAATGACACACTTTACCCTTTTCCTATTTTAGGTCTCACCCTTCTCGCCTCTCTCTTTCCCAGGACCTATGAGGTCAAGATCATCAACGAAGCGATTGAAAAGATCGATTTCAATGCCGATGTCGATTTAGTAGGGATCACCGGCCTGACCTGCGTGATCAAAAGAGCCTATGCGATTGCCGATCGATTTCGTGAGAGGGGAGTAAAGGTGATTTTGGGAGGAGTCCACCCCAGCCTTTTGCCCGAAGAGGCAAAAGAACATGTTGACTCCGTGTTCATTGGAGAGGCAGAAGGGATGCTTGAAAAAGTCCTGCAAGACTTCGAGGCGGGGGAACTCAAACCTTTTTATAAGAATCGAGAGTGGTCAGATTTAAAGGGAATGCCTCTTCCAAGAAGGGACCTTTTGGGTAAACGTTATCGACCGTTTTTCAAAGTCATCGAGACAACCCGGGGTTGTCCAAACCGATGCGAATTTTGCTCTGTTCCGACCATCAATGGAAAGCGTTATCGTCTCCGTCCCCTTGAAGAAGTGGATCAGGAACTTTCCGCAATCATCAAGGGAAAAGGAGAATATCTCTTTTTAGCTGATGACAACGTGACAGCAAAAGAGGACTATGCCTTTGGCCTCTTCGAAATCTTCAAACACCATGGAGTGAAGTGGATGGGGTTTACGACCATCAAGATTGCCATGAATGAAGAACTTCTCAAAAAGGCTCGAGAGAGCGGCTGCGTCTCCCTCTTCATCGGTTTTGAATCTCTTCTTCAGGAGAATCTGGACAATGTTTCGAAACGATTTGTGAATGCAAAAGAATTATCGAATTGGGTCAAAACGATTCAACATCATCAAATCGGGATTCAGGGTTCTTTCATCTTTGGATTCGATGGAGATGACCCCACCGTCTTTAAAAAAACGGTTGAGTTCGTTCAAAAAAATAATATTGAACTTCCTACCTTTTCAATTCTCACTCCCTTTCCAGGGACCCCTCTTCAAAAGCGATTGGAGGAGGAAGGGAGAATCTTTGACCGTGGCTGGTCCCATTATGACATGAGTCATGTGGTCTTCAAGCCTAAAAAGATGACCATCCAAGAACTCCAAGAGGGATACCTCTGGGCACAGAAATATATCTGTGCCCCTCGGTCGATATTAAAACGCCTGCTCTGGGGGCCCAAACATCACTTCTTTTACTTCTTGATGTCAAACTTCGTCCTACGGGGTGCTCAGATGGAGGTGATTCGAAGGATCAAAGATAAAGAACTTCCTTATGAAAATTCTACTCATCTCCGTCAACCGTGAGAGAATGCCTTTTCCTGTCTTTCCTCTGGGGTTGGCTTACATCGCCAAGGTATTAAGAGAAGAAAGCCACCAGATTGAGGTCATGGATCTCTGCTTTTCTCAAGAGGTATCGGTTGATCTTCACAGCACCCTTCATCGATTTCGACCCGAATTGATCGGCATCTCTCTGAGAAATCTCGATAATCTTACCTATCCAACCTCCATTTCTTATCTCAAAGAAGTGGAGGAGGTCGTTGGGATTTGTCGTCAATCACCTTTATCGCGATTGGCCATCGGAGGCTCAGGATATTCTTTGGCCCCCCAAGAGCTTCTTCAGCATTTAAATGTCGATTTTGGGATTGTGGGAGAGGGGGAGGAGATCTTCCTGCAATTAGTGAGGAGTCTCGAAAAAGGTGGCCCGATCTCCCCATCTCCTTATCTCCTCATTAAAGAGAAGCCTTTTCCTCCTTTGATAGAAGAAGCAAGGGTCTTTCCCATCCAAAGTCCTGATCGGAGTCTTTTCGAAACGCACCGTTATTTAGAAGAAGGAGGGATGGGAAATATTCAGACGAAACGAGGCTGCCCCTTCTCCTGTATTTACTGCACTTATCCTTTATTGGAAGGGAAAAAGGTGAGGCTGAGAAAGACGGAGGAGGTGGTGGAGGAAATTCAACACCTCGTGGAGGAGGGGGTGGATTATATCTACTTCGTTGATGATATTTTTAATTATCCACCCTCCTATGCAGAAACTTTATGTCGTGAGATGGTTCGAAAAAAGTTCGAAGTCAAATGGAGTACTTTTGTCAACCCGGGTTTTCTGAATGAAACGCTATTACAATGGATGAAAGAGGCTGGGTGTGTTGGGGTAGAATTTGGAACGGATTCAGGATCTCCGCGGATGCTTGAGAATTATAGGAAGTCATTCACTCAGGAGGATATCATCCAATCCTCAAAAATCTGTTCAAAATTGATGGTCAATCACTGCCACTATCTCCTCTTCGGAGGACCAGGCGAAGATGAAGAGACGATTGAAGAATCTTTTCATTTGATGGATCAACTCGATCCCACAGCGATTATTGCCATGTTGGGTATTCGAATCTATCCGGGAACGGAAATGGAGCGGATCTCCCTTTCTCAGGGGGTCCTCCATCAGGATTCTAATCTCATCTATCCCCATTTTTATATCTCCCCGACGTTGGGAGAAAGATTGAGTAAAATCATTCAAGAGAAAGCCCTTGCAAGGAATCGATGGATCGTTCCCGGGTTGGAGATCAACATCTCACGGAATCTGATAGAGCAAATACGAAAATTTAGAATTCGAGGACCTTTGTGGGAATTGGTGGGAAGAATGAAGAGGTCAAGGATCAGTCCCCTCCGGGACCCGAAATGACAAATGTCAAAGCCCAAAGTTCAAATGAAGCCTAAAGTTCAAATGACTAAAAATAGAGTTTTGAAATTTAGTCATTTGGAATTCATTTGGTATTTGGATTTTGACATTTAAACTTATGTGCTTAAGTTCATTTAGGGATTTCGGTTGCAATGATGCTGAGGTTAGGAGGTGGAAGATGATACTCGAGGACAAAGTGGCTATCGTTACCGGGGGAACAAAGGGGATTGGAAGGGCGATCTGCCTCCTCTTAGCTGAGCAGGGGGCAAAGGTCGTAGCCAATTTCTCAAAGGATGTGGATGCTGCAGAAGATCTGATGAGCGAGGCCAAATCAAAACGATTGAGTCTGGGTTTGTTTAAAGCGGATGTCACACAGTTCGATCAGGTGAAAGAGATGGTGGAAGAGACCTTTGCCCAATACGGAAAGATTGATATCCTCGTGAACAATGTAGGCCTCATACGGGACAATTTCCTCATGTTGATGAGTGATGAGGACTGGGAATCTCTCCTCAAAGCAAATCTGACCAGCTTCTTTTATTGTTGCAAAACGGTGATTCGAAAGATGATCCCCCAGAGAAAAGGGAAGATCATCAATATCTCTTCCATCAGCGGAATTCTGGGCACCTCTGGCCAGGCCAATTATGCGGCAACCAAAGGGGGGGTGATCAGCTTTACAAAGTCGCTTGCTCGAGAGTTGGGTCCTTTCAACATCCATGTCAATGCCGTGGCTCCAGGTCTAATCGAATCGGAAGTGGTGTCCAAGATGCCCAAGGAGAAGGTAGAAGCCATCCTCAAATCCTCGAGCCTCGGAAGGATAGGAAAACCAGAAGACGTGGCACAGGCTGTCCTTTTTCTTGCATCAGAACATTCAGACTACATCACCGGCCAGACCATTGTTGTGGATGGAGGAATCATTTAAACACCCTCTTTCCTCCTCCCCCTTGATGGGGGAGGGCGAGGGTGGGGGTAATTAGGGATGTTTTCTCTTACCTAAGGAATTGGGAGAGCCTATCAAATTGTTTTTCACCTTGTTATCTGAGCGCGAATTTCAATATGCTAATCCCAGTTTTAAAGAGACTTGATTCAGTTTCTTATCGAGTGTCCAAAGTGGAACCTTGCTCAAGATGGCTGAAGCGAGCAGATGCATATCAATGTACCCTAACCCTTTTCCCATCAGGCTATGGTTTTCTATGAACTGCATCAGTTCGTCATGTTCTGCATGAGTTGCCATAGGGAGTGCGTAAAGAAGAGAGAGTATTTCAGACCTGTTCTTGAGATTCCCACAAGCGAGTTCCCCGACGATGAATGAGTGACAGACAACATGGCCTTCATTTAATAGTGCTTCAAGACCAATATTCCCTTTCCGCAGATGCGCGACCCATACGGAAGTGTCGACAAGGACCATTTTACCTCCCCCTGGATCTCCTGCGGGGTATCCTCTCTAATTTCACTTCCGTTCCGCCCAATTTGGCAAGTCTCTTACCGCTTTCCCTCGCTATGAGTGCTTCGAGCCCAAGCCTGACCAGCGAGGTCTTTTCTTCAATGCCGGTCAATCTTGCTGCTTTGTCAAGCAAGTCGTCCTCTATGTTCAGTGTTGTCCTCATGGATTCCTCCCATAAAATATGCATTATTGTATGTATCAATATGCATCAATAATATGCTATTGTCAAGATGTGTTTGGTGATTTTGGGAGATAACTATTTGCATAACCTGCGTGGGCAATCAGCAATACCCAAAAACCTGACGCGGCTAATCCGCGTCAGGTTTTTGCAGTTGTTATGTGTTGATATATTTCACGTTTGCTATATCGGACATATCGCCAATCTTGATCAGTTTTTCATCGACTTTGCCTTTCATTGCTTCTCCTCTAAAATCATATGCTGCATTAATCACTATCTTCTGCACCAACTTGAACGCTTTCTTTGTTCCAAATATAAGCCGATATTCAGATTGATTTTTAAAACTTTCGTCCTTAGCAAACGCTAATTCCTTCGGATCCTTGATGTTGAATTCTGCCAGCTTGTTTGCTGCGTAGTATTTAACGCCCCCATGGAGTAACTCTGATTTGTGAAAAGAAACCAAACGTTTCAATTTCATTTTTATGTGGCTTCGGGATCTCTCTATGGTTCATGTGTCCACGGTCGTCATCCACCACTGTATCAGCTAGAGAAATGCAGCAAGCAGCCTCGTTTACATCGCTTTCTGTTTCAGCGTCTTCCTCTCTCTCCAAATCTGCCCTCAATAGCAGATGAAATGCCTAACGAGATAGCACTCCAGAAAAGTGAGAGATTTTTCCTTTTTAATAAGTTCAATAAATAGCGAGCCTTAGCAGCCAATGATACTTGCCTGCTTTGGCTCAGCACAAAAACCTGATTTACCCAATCCTTGTGTTGAACGTTATTGCCCCGCTTAACAAAAATAGCTGCACTGAGAGTTTCTTTTAATAAACTCCATTCTTCTTCTGAGACCAAGAACTGCATTAACAATTCGCAGGTCCATATGTGAAGATCATCGATAATTAAAATACCACCTATCTTCAAGAGGTCTGCCATGTAAAACCAATCAATGAAAGGTGCTGGAAATCCATGACGACCATCAATAAGCGCAAGGTCAAAATTCTTATTTTCTAATCGGGGAAGTGCATGTTCCGATCTGTCAATAATAAAATTGATGTTAGCATGCGATATGTGATGTTCATTGCAGTATAATCTGATTCTGTTGACTTGTTCATCATCAGGGACAATGCACGTATGCGCCACACCCTTTATGGCGAACACTATGGTGCTTATGCCAGCACCAGTTTCTATTGTCTTCATACCCTCTGTGACCTGCCTGTCAAGAAACAGTAGTTCCTCGTCAGCCAGCTTCCAGCCTGATACCAACTTGCCACACTCGACATGCAGCTTTGGTGGATTAGCAATCAAGTCATGAATGTTCATTGGGGCACACTTTTAACTACGGTTAGGAGTTCATTCGTCTCAAAATCTCAAATACAATCCGGCTGAGATAGTCATATAACGCTGGGCATCAGGCGCCGCTAATGGCCGCAGCGAGGTACGAGCGTAGGCTATTGGGCGTCGGCTCCAGTGCGAGGTTAGGCCGCCATAGTAAAGCGGCTAGTCGGACGAGTCTGGTGGTTTCTCGGTCGTTAAGTAGGTGACAACGCCACCCCCGCTCAATTGTGAAATCATCGGTGCGATATTGGCTTCCTGTGCAGCACCAACCAGATCGGGAAAGAGAGTCGCATAGGTGATATTCATCAACCTCAAGTCATTCAGAGCCTTGCCGGCCTCGTAGCCCGGGATCTCGATCCGCTCCAAGTAGAAGATCAGGTATCGGCTCGCGAGATAGGTCTCCAGGTCGAGATACACATCGTGGCGAAGCCACGTGAAGGCCCCAAGTTGAGCACGTTGACGGTGGAAATCTTCTCTACGAGAGGTGATGAGATTGAACTCACCGTCCTTGAATACGTCGTTGAAGGGAGCAAGGGCCCAGATCACCACCTTCCCAGCGTCAAGCCTCGGGTGGCCGTGAGGCACACCTGTGGAAAAGCCAGGATAGTTTAAGGCTACATAATCAGCGAAGGCAAAGAACGCAGCGATGTAAGGGCTGTAGGACCAGTCCAGGAAAGGAGTGATTAGACCGTGATGGCGGCCCAGAGCCCACCAGTCTCCGTCACTGAATCCTTCGGTCTGCAAACCTGGCATCCCCGTCGCGGCATCCTTAAAGCGCTCTAGATAGACTCTCTGGAACGCCTCTGGCCCATGTGGCCCAAAGAGGGTACGGATGTTCCTCGTGGGGTCGCTTAGCCGCCACCGCTCCATCCAGCGTTCAAAGAGAGAGGAGAGCTTCCAACTCGGATCGGCATGTCCTCGGTAGAGACGGCCACCTACCATGCGGCCGGGCTCCCGATTACGTGCCACGAAAATAAAGTGCTCCCAAGATGGGCATGGTATCACTTTGATGGTCATAGCGGTACCTCTATCGTCGCTCATTGGTTGCAGATGGTCGAGGCGGCCTAACAATTAATATACGGAATACCTGTTTATTCCCATTTTTTACTCTCACCGTATCATAAACTCAACACATGTTCAATCATTGTTTTTCTCCCAGAGTTGACGCGGTGTGTCAAAAGTGTTACATTGGCATTGGAGGTAAAACTTATGCCTGTAAAAAATCCTCGAATTAATGTAGTGCTGGAAAAGCCCCTTTACCATACCATCGAACAACTGGCAAACAGAGATGGTGTTTCGCTCTCGTTAAAGGTACGCGACCTGGTGAAAGAGGCGCTGGAGATCGAGGAGGATACAGCGCTTTCCGCGTTTGCAGAGAAAAGAGAACGGACATTCATAAAAACAAAGGCATTGAAGCATCATGAGGTTTGGTAGCTGTGCCGTTCGAACTCCGATACCATCCTGATGTTAAAACCATTGATATTCCCCTTCTTGACGCGAAGCTCCGAACCCGCATAAAGAATGCCATTGAAAGCCGCTTGACGATAGCACCTCATCTCTATGGCGAACCCCTGCGTAAAACGCTCCGAGGTTATTGGAAGTTGAGGGTCGGGGATTATCGGGTAGTCTTCAAAATTGTGGATGAGGAGGTTTGGATACTTGGTGTCATTCACAGAAAAAAGGTTTATGAAGAAATAAAGAAGAGGCTTTAATGCGGTCCGAGCCGATTTATTTGTTGTGTCTCCCAAAATGCTTCTCAAACAGTTCCTTTGCTTTCCTATAACCCAAAGGAGTCACAACAACCGATTTTGCCTTACTGATTGGATTACCAATAAATCCATTCTCGTAGAGACGATTCATTGTATCCCAGTCAAAACCTTTCCAGGCCCTCGCTCCTTCTTCACTCTCATCATGCATTACAAGATACAGCAAGGCTAGCGTAAGTTCATCCACTTTGTCCTTATCGTATTCCATGGTCTTACTTTCTCCTGTTTGGTGAACTTTATATTTCATCTTATTGTGTCGATTGACAGAGTCTTATTATCAAAATAAGGGGTCCTTGTCAAAACTTGCGAGTCCGTACTTGAAAGTGATATACATAAACATCCTTAGAAAAATTGTGTAATTAGAGAAAGGGAATGAAATCCAAACGGGTTGCCATTACAGGGATCGGAGTATTCTGTTCGATTGGGAAGAGTGTGGAAGAGTTTACACAATCCTTGAGAAATGGGAGAACGGGGATCGGAGCGGTCACTCTTTTTGATACCTCGAAATACCCCTGCAAAATTGGAGCAGAGATAAGAGATTATCGGCCAGAAAAATTCTTTGGGAAAAAAGAGTTGAAAAAAATTTCAAGGGCAGACCAATTCGCCCTCATCGCTTCGGAAGAGGCAGTGAAGGCTTCCGGGATTGATTCTTTTCCTTCAGAAGAAGTTGGAGTTTGCCTAGGGGCTGGCGCAGGAGGGATGTTCGAAGCAGAGACCTATCACCGAGAAATCCTTCTCAAAGGAAGGTCCAAACCTTCCCTCATCTGGCCTTTTATACCAAGCTATACCACCGATCGTGTCGCAGAGAGGTTTGGATTTTCAGGTCCGAAGTTTACTATCACCACAGCCTGCAGTTCATCGGCCACCGCCATCGGTTACGGGGCTGATCTCATCCGAAGCGGTAAATCCAAAGCCATTCTTTGCGGAGGGAGCGAGGCTCTGAGCGAACTCACATTTGGTGGGTTCAATTCTTTAAAGGCAATGGACCCTTCTCCCTGCAAGCCCTTCGATCGAAGGAGAGCTGGGATGTCCTTGGGCGAAGGAGCAGGCATCATCATTTTAGAGGATTTCGATGAAGCCATGAAAAGAGGCGTCAGGATTTATGCTGAATTTTTGGGATACGGAATCGGGGGCGAGGCTTATCATATCACCGCACCTGAACCCACTGGAATGAGCGAAGCTCGTATTATGAGGGAGGCCATCGAAGAGGGCGGGATTTTGATTACTGAAGTAGATTATATCAATGCCCATGGAACCGGCACACCGCTCAATGATAAAGTCGAAACCCTTTCCATAAAAAATGTTTTTGGAGAAAGAGCCTACACGATTCCCATCAGTTCTATTAAATCATCGGTGGGTCATTGTTTGGGCTCTGCAGGAGCCATTGAGGCGATTGCCTCGATCCTCTCTATGGTTCATCAATTTATCCCTCCTACTCTCAATCACCAGGAGGGAGATGAAGATTGTGATCTTGATTATGTTCCAGGGAAATCCCATGAAATGGAGTTGAAGGTTGTACTTTCCAACTCCTTTGCTTTTGGCGGCAACTGCACCACCCTGGTCTTTCGAAAGATATAGAACCTTTCCCAGAAGAGTAGAGGGAGATCAATATGGATGGAGAAAAGATTCAGTACAACCAAGGCGGAAAGCTCAATGTCCCGGATCAACCGATCATCCCCTATATTGAAGGGGACGGAGTAGGGCCCGATATCTGGAGAGCATCCGTACGAGTCTTCGATGCCGCCGTAAAGAAATGCTATGGAGTCAAAAGGAAGGTACACTGGCTTGAAGTCTATGCGGGAGAGAAGGCATTTCAATTGAAAAAGGAATGGGCTCCAGAGGAAACAATCGAGACGATTCGAGAACACAGGGTTGGCATCAAGGGTCCGCTGACCACACCGGTAGCGGAAGGGATTCGAAGCATCAATGTATTACTCCGACAAAAACTCGATCTCTATGCCTGCATTCGACCTGTAAAGTATCTTTCAGGCACACCGAGTCCATTAAAGCACCCAGAAAAAGTGGACATGGTTGTCTTCCGGGAGAACACCGAGGATCTCTACACAGGGATTGAGTGGAGAGAAGGATCCGAGGAAGCATTGCGGCTCAGAGCGTTCCTTGAGAGAGAGATGGGAAAGAAGATCCGGGAGGATTCTGGAATAGGAATTAAGCCCATCAGTCGGTTTGGAACAAAACGCCTGGTTCGGATGGCCATTCAATATGCACTCGCTCATGGCCGAAAGAGTGTCACATTGGTTCATAAAGGAAACATCATGAAGTTCACAGAGGGGGCGTTCCGTGATTGGGGATATGAGGTGGCCAAAGAAGAGTTCATCGATCGCATTCTATTGGAAAATGAAATGGAGAAAGAGGGAATAAAAAAAGTTCCTTCTGGGAAGATCTTGATCAAAGATCGGATTGCCGATGCCATGTTTCAGCAAATCCTCTTAAGGCCTGAAGACTATGATGTGCTCGCAATGCCTAACCTTAATGGAGATTACATGTCCGATGCCTTAGCCGCCCAAGTGGGAGGCTTGGGCATGGCGCCTGGAGCAAACATTGGGGATCAAGCCGCCGTCTTTGAGGCCACCCATGGAACAGCACCTAAGTATGCGAATCAGGATGTGGTCAATCCCGGATCTCTCATTCTTTCTGGAGCCATGATGTTCGACTATCTGGGCTGGAGTGAGGTGGGGGAGAAGATTAAAAAGGCTCTGGAAAAGACCATTTCAAAAAAAATCGTCACCTACGATCTTGCCCGTCAGATGAAAGGAGCCAAGAAGGTCAAATGCTCTGAATTTGCCCTGGCTATCATTGAAAACCTTTGACAACCCTTCCTTTTTTAAATTATCATTAAATGAATGGGGAAATTCACAAATTAATCATCCCTGTTCTCACCCTCTCCGTCAAGAGGAAAGAGGGGTGAATCCAAATTTTGGTTTGATGATGGCAGAGATAAAGAAAAAGGAGACACCGAAGATAGATATTTTTAAGGCCTGGTGCAAGGCATGCGGCATTTGTGTGGCTTTCTGTCCGACAGGCGCTTTGGCCAAAGACGAAGCAGGTAATCCTTATGTGAAAGATATTGAGAAATGTATTAATTGCGGATGGTGCGAGATCCGGTGTCCGGATTTTGCCATCACCGTAGAAACGAAAACCAAGGGAAAAAAGAGGATTGAAGTAAAAGGTGGAGAGGAAGAGCCAAAGCCAAAGGATGAAGAAGTCTCACCAGAAAGAATCGTTGCTTCAGGGCAATGAAGCAGTGGTGGAGGGAGCCCTCCGAGCAGGTTGCCGCTTCTTTGCAGGTTATCCCATTACTCCAGCCACGGAGATCTCTGAAATCTTATCCATTAAACTTCCCCAAGTGGAAGGGACCTTCATCCAGATGGAGGATGAGATTGCGAGCCTGGGTGCAGTAGTCGGTGCCTCTCTTGCAGGGGTAAAGTCCATGACGGCAACCAGTGGCCCAGGATTTTCTCTGATGCAGGAGAACCTGGGCTTTGCGATCATCTCAGAGGTTCCCTGTGTCATCGTCAATGTCATGCGAGGAGGACCGAGCACAGGACTTCCGACCTTTCCCTCTCAAAGTGATGTGATGCAAGCAAGATGGGGGACCCATGGAGATCACCCCGCCATTGTCCTTTCTGCCTCAACCGTTCGTGAATGTTATGACATCACCATCAAAGCCTTCAACTTCTCTGAAAAGTTTCGGACCCCTGCCATCGTTTTGATCGATGAAGTGGTCGCTCATATGCGAGAGAAGATGGTTCTTTCGGATGGAGAAGAGATAGAAATTTTTAATCGGGTCAAACCCGTTGTTCCACCGGAATGGTATATCCCTTATGAGGATACCCCGAGCGGCATCCCAGCCATGGCCAATTTTGGGGAGGGTTATCGATATCACGTCACAGGCCTTACCCACGACATGAGAGGTTTCCCCACATCGAGACCCGATGAGATCGGTCCCTTTATCGCTAGGCTCCACAGGAAGATCAGTCAGCATTTTTCAGAGATTCAGATGGCTGAATTTTTTCAAACAGAGGATGCTGAGATGACGATCGTCGCTTATGGGTGTGTGGCCCGGTCCGCCAAGAGAGCTGTGATTGAGGCGAGGGAGAAGGGGATCAAAGTAGGACTCCTTAAACTGGTGACGATCTGGCCCTTTGTAAGATCGGCTGTGGAGAAGGTCCTTCAGACCTCAAAAATCCTGCTTGTTCCCGAGATGAATATGGGTCAGGTCTCACGGGAGGTAAAACGGGTCACCCGAGGGATTGCAAAGGTCTTCACCCTTAACAAAGTAGATGGGACGATCATCACTCCTGACGAGATATTGAATCGAATCTTGGAGGTTTTCTGATGCCAGAGGTCACGAAGCTCATTCACAAATATCTTCGACATGACAAGAAGTTTCCCCATGTCTGGTGCCCAGGCTGCGGGATCGGAATCATGTTAGGTGCCCTCATCCGGGCCATCGATCGGATCGGTTTTGAGAAGGATGAGGTCGTTTTGGTCTCAGGCATTGGATGTTCAGGAAGACTTCCCGTCTATGTGGATTTTAATACGTTGCATACCACTCATGGCCGTGCTCTCACCTTCGCGACGGGAGTGAAGTTAGCAAAACCCAGCTTGAAGGTGATTGTGATCATGGGCGATGGGGATGCGGTGGCGATCGGCGGAAATCATTTCATCCATGCAGCCCGAAGGAATATCGATGTCACCTCCATCATTCTCAACAACAGTATCTACGGGATGACCGGCGGGCAATACTCTCCCACCACTCCTTATGGAATGAAATCCTCCACCACCGTTTATTCCAATATTGAACAGGACTTCAAGATCTCGGAGTTAGCCATCACAGCTGGAGCGGTCTTTGTGGGGAGGGGGACCGTCTATCAGGCCAAGCTTTTAGATAGCTTGATTGAGAAGGCGATTTTGAAGCCGGGTTTTTCGGTGGTGGAAGTGATGGCTCACTGCCATACCCAGTACGGAAAGCAAAACCGTCTGGGGACAGCCGTAGAAATGATGGAATGGCAACGAGATCATGCGGTGACGGTGGAGAAGGCAGCCACCATGAAGCCCGAGGAGTTGCAGGATAAGATCGTGATTGGAGTGTTGGTGGATAAGGAACTTCCGGTTTATCAGGATGAGTACGAGAAGATTCGGGAGAGGGCAAAGGCGGCGATGGGGAGATAGGGATGGGTTCTCGATATGAAATACGTCTGAGCGGTTCCGGAGGTCAGGGATTGATTCTGATGGGGATCATCTTAGCGGAAGCGATTGGAATTTATGACGGAAAATATGTGGCTCAGACTCAGAGTTACGGGCCCGAGGCGAGAGGGGGATCCAGTAAATCGGAGGTGATCGTCAGCGATGAGGAGATCGATTATCCCAAAGTCATGAGCCTTGATCTCCTCTTGGCGATGAACCAAAAATCTTGCGACGAGTTTTACTCAGATCTCAAACCAGATGGCGTGCTGATTGTTGATTCTACCTTCGTTACCCAGATCCCCACTCCGAAAGCCTTCCAGGTCCCCTTTACAGGTATTGCCAGAGAGAAGTTCAAAAGGGAGGTCGTCGCAAATATCATTGCTCTGGGAGCCCTCTCTCAACTCACTCCCATCGTCTCTGCAAAAGCCATTGAATCCGCTGTGTTGGCAAGGGTGCCCAAAGGTACAGGGAAATTAAACCGCGATGCCTTGAGGGCTGGGATGAATGCTGCCAAGCGGGCGCAGAAGGCATGGATGAAATCAGAAGTGCCTCCAGAGGTTCCGAAAGAAGACCTTTTAGATTCCTACTAATTTTCTAAAAGCTCCCCCTCACCCCTTTACTAAAGGGGCAGGGGAATTAAAAGTTGCAGAACGGAAGTGAAAAGGAATTTCTTCGTCTATTCCGCGACCAAAAAAATTGCCCGAATGGTTTTCTCTATTTTTTATCGGATCGAGACGGAGAGGAAAACAACGCTTCCTGATCACGGACCGATGATTATTCTCCCCAAGCATCAATACTGGACCGATATCCCGATCATCAGTCTTGCCTTCGAGCCACTGCTTTACTTTGTGGCCAAGAAGGAACTCTTCAAATACCCGTTGATTCGAAATTATCTCTCCTTTTTAGGCGGTCTCCCAGTGGATCGGAAACAATCCATTCGAACCTTAGACTCTTTTAAAACTCTTGTTTCTTTATTGAGAGCCGGCGAGAAGATCGTTATCTTTCCGGAAGGAACCTATTTTCGAAATGGAGTGGGCTCAGGGAAAAGTCGGCTCCTTCAGATGATATTAAGATTCCAATCGGAACTGGGATATCCCATTCCCTTTATTCCTGTAGGCATTCGATATGGAGAGAGGTCGGGATGGAGAAGGCGAGTGGAAGTATGCATTGGCTCTCCTCTCTTTGCAGAGAGGGGTTCCGATGCCATTTCCTTGACCCATCGAGCAATAGAAGAGATCAGTCGTCTATGTCGTTTACCCCGGTGTTCATAATAAATTGTGAATTAAATAGTTCGGAGTAATGAGTTAGGAGTTCGGAGATATAAAAAATACTCCGAACTCGAAACTCCGAGCTCAGAACTTCAAAAAAGGAGGAGTTCATTATGCCAAGACGTGAGAAAGATCGGGAACTGGCGAGGAGAAGAAAGCGGAACAAGGAAAGGAGAAAGCTTCGGGCCAAAGAACTTTTAGCACCGCCTGCTGGCAGTGTAAAAGAAAGTGAGAAGAAGAAGCCAGAAAAGGCACCGTCGAGGGAAACATCCCAAGAGGGTGTAGAAAAACCTCCTTTGGGGAGCTAATCTTTTATTGAATTTTTTCAACTATGAGATGGCTTGCTTTTTAGAGGTTTCGATAGACAAGATTATCAATCAATCTCGTCTTGCCCAAATAGGCGGCTAAGGCAACGACCACATCCCCTTCTATTCGGTCGACATCCTGTAAAGTAGTGGCATCACAGATTTGAACATAATCAATCCTGACTAAGGGTTCAGATTGAAAAATCCCTTTCATCTCATGGAGGATTCGATCCGTCTTTCGCTCCCCCTTTTGAAGGAGTCCCTTTGCCTTTTGCAGAGAACGATACAGAGACAGTGCGGCTTTCCTCTCCTCGGGCAGGAGGTATGCGTTTCGAGAACTCATGGCCAAACCGTCCGCCTCTCGAACGGTCGGCATACCCACCACCTCCACACTCATATGGAGATCTCTGACCATTTGTTGAATCGTGACCAGTTGTTGATAATCTTTCTCCCCGAAAATCGCCACATGGGGCATCACGATTTCGAAAAGCATCATCACCACTGTGGTGACCCCCTGAAAGTGGATCGGCCTCGACCTTCCGCAGAGGTTCTGGGTCACCTTCTCCACACGAACGATGGTCTGATGATTTAACGGATACATGTCACTTGCTTCTGGAGCGAAAAGGACATCGACCCCCACTTCCTCTGCCATCTTACTGTCCCTTTCAAAATCTCTCGGGTAATTTTTGAAATCCTCATTCGGGCCAAATTGAGTGGGATTGACGAAGAGACTGATGATCAGAAGATGACCCCTTCTTCGGCCCTCCCTCATGAGGCTGAGATGGCCATCATGGAAATACCCCATCGTGGGAACAAAGGCAATGGTCTTCCCCGCCCGTCTGGCTTGGGAAGAAAATTCTTTCATCTCTTTGATTGTCTTGATAACTTCCATTTTTTTCAGAGCGGGATAAATTATTTAGACCTCATCGGAATGAAATACCATGTCCCCTTCTTCATCTGTCTGATCTCTCGTAGCAATTGGTCAAGATCTTCCTTTCGGTTTACGAAATCAATCTCGCTCGTATCCACGACTAAAAGGGGAGTTTGATCATAGTGGAAGAAATAATAATTGTAGCCTTCGATCAATGTCTTAAGATACTCTAGGTCAATATCCTTCTCATAAGAGACATTTCTCGATTTGATCCGATGAAGTAATACCTCCGGTTTGGCCTGCAAGAAGATGACCAGGTCTGGGAAAGGGATCTGTCCATTGAGGAGGTGAAAGACCTGTTCGTAAAGGGCGAGCTCATGGTCGTCTAAATTGATGGAGGCGAATATTCGGTCTTTGTCAAAGAGATAATCACAAAGGGTGATTTGGTTGAACAGATCGAGTTGGGCGATTTCCCTCTGCTGTTGGAAACGATTCAGCAAAAAGAAGATCTGGGTTTGAAAGGCATATTTTTTACGATCCTCATAAAAATAAGAGAGGAAAGGGTTGTCCTCCGCTTTTTCTAAAAGACATCGGGCATTGAACGCCTTTGCCAAAAGTTTGGCTAGGCTTGTTTTTCCGACACCGATCGGACCTTCTATGACGATATATCGAAACATAATGCCCTGTCGCTCCTGATGTTCCCTAACACAACCTCATTGGTTTGTCGAGAAATTTTTCTGACCACTCCGAAAAGGCGTTCTTTATTTAAGGCATTGAAAATCGCCTTCCAGGGAGCCTGACGGTCAGCACCGGACAGGGGGATTTCCTCACCACCTTCTCAGCCGTGCTCCCGAAGAGGACATGATCCAAACCTGTCCTTCCATGGGTGCCCATTACAATGAGATCAGCAGAATCCTTTTTGGCCTTCTGGATGATCTCGACGAAAGGTTCCCCTTCTTTGAGGAAGATTTGGTAATTTTTGAACCGTCCCATTTTTTTCACGTAATGGGTTTTTAGTTGTTGATCGATTTCCTCCTTCTGCAAAGCTCTTAATTCTTCAATTTTTTCTGGAGCGAGGTAGAGCGAGAATTGTTCAGGATGAACTGGCTCAGGGGTCACATGGAAGATCAGGAGTTTGGCTTTATAAGTTTTGGCCAGATCGAGGGCATAGGTGAAAGCCCAATGGGAGTCCTCAGAGAAGTCAGTACAAAATAGGATCTTTTTGAACATCGGCGGCTCCTCCTACAGGATCTGTTTTATTACTTCATCTTATCTCCCAACTCTTTGGACTTTTGGGTCGCCGCAATCACCGCATCGATCAAGATTTTCCGCAAACCTCCTTCTTCAAGTTTATAAAGTCCTGCAGCAGTGGTTCCGCCGGGAGAAGTCACCTTTTCACGGAGCAGGGCAGGGTGTTCTCCTGTATCGGAAAGGAGTTTTACAGAGCCCATCACCGTCTGGGTGACCAGGGTGAGGGCTTGAGCTCGGGTCATCCCCAAATGGACGCCCGCGTCGGTCAAGGCTTCAATAATCAAAAAGACATAGGCAGGACCGCTTCCGCTTAAGCCGGTGACTGCGTCCATCAGAGGTTCATGGATGGTTATTGATCTTCCAACACAATCGAAGATGGCCTTAGCCAATTTGAGATCCTCATCGGTAGCCAGATTTCCAGAGGCGATGGCAGAGGCACCTTCTTGGACCAGGACATTGATATTGGGCATGACCCTGATCAACCGAAGTTGTTTCCGGGCATAGGTTTCGATCGCATAGAGAGGGACTCCAGCAGCGATCGAGATGAGGAGCTTAGAGGGATCTAAAGAATCTGCCATCTCTTCGATGACCTCTTTCATCAATTGTGGTTTGACGCAAAGGAGGAGGGGATCGCATTGGAAGGAGAGATGGTTGTTATCAGAAGCCTTCTTGATCCCGTACTTTTTCTGAATGAACCGGAGCCTCTCTCCATCCGCATCGAAAGCCATGATCTGTTCAGGGGTTGTAAATTTGGCTTTGAGCAAACCAGCGATTAAAGCTTCACCCATGTTGCCTGTTCCAATAAAACCGATCACTTTCCTTTTTTTCATACTAAACTCCTCAAAGTGTATTCACTTCTTTTTATCATACTCCCCCCTTTTTTTCTATTAAAATTTGACACAAATCCTTTCAGTTATTGTAAAATGGTGCAGGGTAGTGTCGCGGCCGGACGGGTAGGTTCAAATCATTCATACAGGAATAGCGAACTTCTCTCTCAAGGAAAATAGAAAGGTGGATTTAGCTATGGAACAGAATCCCAATTATGAAGCATTGCAACAGAAGGTCACCGATCTGGAGAAGAGGTTGAAAGAATATGAACAGAAAGGTGTTGAAAAACATATCCGAGAGATGACCAAACGCCTTGAAAAGATTGCAGAGATGGGCGACGACGGTATTATTGTCTTTGATGAAGATTATAAAATTGAGTTTGCTAATACCATTGCCTCCGAATTAACCGGGTATTCGAAAGAGAGATTGATGGGGATGGATTTTCGTCGTCTCTTGAGTGAGGGGGATATTGGTTATCTAAACCAAATGCATTCTGAAGCGGAGGCGGACGAGAACAAGCGGGTCTGTACAGAGATGGAGGTGTTGACACGGAAAGGCCTGAGATGGGATGCAGAGGTCTGTATCACTATTGCGAAGAAGGAGAAGGGCGGTATTCAAACCTATGCCTACTTAAGGGACATTACTGAACGGAAAAGGATGGAAAGGGAGATTCGAGAGGCCAACAAACGCCTTGAAAAGATTGCAGAGATGGGCGACGACGGTATTATTGTCTTTGATGAAGATTATAAAATTGAGTTTGCTAATACCATTGCCTCCGAGTTAACCGGGTATTCAAAAGAGAAATTGATGGGGATGGATTTTCGTCGTCTCTTGAGCGAGAGGGATATCGGTTATCTCGATCAGATGCATTCCGAGGTGGGGGCGGATGAGAGCAAACGGGTCTGTACAGAGATGGAGGTATTAACTGAGAATGATCTGAAACGGGATGCCGAGGTCTGCATTACTATTGCGGAGATGGAAAAAGGTAGAGTAAAGACCTATGCCTATTTAAGGGATATCACTGAAAGAAAGAGGATGGAGAGGGAGATCCGGGAGGCCACGAAACGCTTTGAAAAGATCGCCGAGATGGGAGAAGATGGGGTCATTGTCTTCGATGAAGACTCTCGGATCGAATTTGCCAATCAGATGGCCTCTGAGATTATAGGTTTTCCCAAAGACCAGATTCTCGGTCGAGAATTTTTCTCCTTGATTGGCAAAAGAGACGAGGAATTTTTGGATGAGATGGTGATGCGAGGAGAAGGCTTGGGGGAAAAAGTCTGTACAGAGATGTCGATCCGAACCCCACAAAGCCAGGTTAAAGAGACAGAAGTCTGTATCGCTCCGACACGATCGGAGGATGGCCGGATCAAGACGTATGCCTATATCCGGGATATTACGGAGAGGAAGAAGTTTGAGAAGGAGTTGAAGGAGTCGGAGGAGAAATTTCGAAACCTCTTCGAAAGGGTCCGGCATGGCCTCTTCATCAGCACCAAAGAGGGGCGTTTTCTTGATTGCAATCAAGCCATGTGGGGTTTACTGGGATACCAGAGTAAGGAAGAGTTCTTAAAAATCGATATTGGCAAAGATCTCTATGTGAACCCAGAAAGTCGGGAAACCTTTATGGAGCTAGTCGAAAAGCAAGGATTCGTTAAAGATTTAGAGGTGGAGTGGAGGAAGAAAAATGGGGAAAAAATCACGGTTCTCATCACAGCCGATGCAAAAAAGGATGAAAAGGGAGCGGTCATTGGTTATGAGGGCATCAAGATCGATATCTCCGATCGGAAGAGGATGGAAAAAGAGTTGAAAGGGGCGAATGACTTCTTAATGAACCTGATCGAGAGTTCTGTGGATGGCATCATTGTCACCGACATGAAAGGGGATATCCTCCTCTTTAATAAGGGAGCCGAGGATCTCTTAGGCTATAAGACAGAGGAAGTGGTGGGGAAAATGAATATCCGAAGCATTTATCAGCCTGGGGTGGCAAAAGAGGTGATGGATAAAATGAGAAGTCCTGATTTTGGAGGGGTCGGGAAATTGACCTCCTTTCCCATTTTCCATAGAAGAAAAGATGGGGAACTGATTGAAGGGGATCTTTCGGCATCTCTCATCTACGATGAAAAAAAGAATGAGATCGCCAGCGTTGGCATCTTCAAGGATCTCAGGGAGAGATTGAAGATGGAGAGAGAGCTTCGGGAAATACAACAGGCCCTTCTCCAATCAGAAAAATTGGCTGCTATGGGGAGGCTCACCTCCCAGATCGCACATGAATTGAACAACCCTATCTACGGCATTATGAACACCCTGGAGCTTCTGAAGACTGAAATTCCTCCGGAGAGTAAACGGAGAAGGATTTTAGAGTTATCCCTCTCAGAAATTCAGAGGCTCTCTGAGATGCTCCGGAACATGCTCAGTTTCTCAAAACCTGAGGAGGAAAAGAGAAGACCCATCAAAATAGATGAGTTGATTGAAGGAATTCTGTTGGTGATGGAGAAGCAGATGAGGGAATCGAATATTCAAGTGGAGACATCCTTCAATCCTGACATCCCAGAGATTATGGCTTCCACCAACCAGATGAGACAGGTCATGCTGAACATTTTAAAAAATGCTAAGGAGGCCATGCCAAAGGGAGGTACTCTCTTCGTCAGAACGAGTAAGGAGGATAACAGGATCTTGATTCATATCGAGGATACAGGAATGGGAGTCCCGGAAGAGATCAGGGATAAAATCTTCGAGGCCTTTTTCACCACTAAACAGAAGGTGAAGGGAGTCGGGTTGGGGCTTTCGGTCTGTTATGGAATTATTAAAGATCATGACGGGGAGATCAAAGTAGAGAGCGAAGAGGGGAAAGGCACCACCTTCACCATCAGTTTGCCCATTGAGAGTCGAAATCAAGAAATAAAAAAATGAAGTAAAAAATGAGTGAAAAATATTGGAACAGTAGATTGGAAGTCTATCCTACTTTGATCATCTTCCACATAAATCAATCTAAAGCTCCACAATCCACTCTTGGAAGGATTTCAGATTCAGTGAGAACATTCAACTCGGAAATATTTTTTATTCCTATCAAATTATCCTTTGAATCCGTTAGAATACAAAATGCCCTTGCTGCCTTTCCTCCATTTCTTATAAATTAGATGAACATATTTTATTGACAAAAAATTGTGTATACAGTATACATTAAAAGAAAGGTTTTCCCTAAGTTAAAAAATGGAGAGGAGGTTGTTGAATCAAAGTCTCCTTTTTCGTTAATGGGTCGAAATCTTCTGGATATTATTGAGGAAAGGGGAAATTATAAATTAAGGGGTTCAAAAATAATTGGATAACTGTTATAATGTAGAAAAAATCCCTTGAGAATGGAATGCCTATGGAAACCGACGTTAAAACTTTTCATGATTTGATCAGATTAGTTCAACAAAATAATTTCTGCGGGAAGTGCGGGGGGTGTGTCGCCTTCTGTTCTGCTGACAACCTTGGGGCGTTGGAAGTTGGGCCGGATGGAATGCCCATGTTTGCGGATGAAGAAAAATGCCTCCGGTGTGGTATCTGTTACATGATCTGCCCCAATATCCGCGATCTCGATGAGGAGCTAAAAAAGAAGACGAAATGGGAGCCTCCTATCGGCCCGATAAAAGATTTGGTATCGGCTCAAACCACCAACCCAACGGTGGGGGAGACGTGTACAGATGGAGGAGTGGTAACCTCTCTTCTCCTCTATCTCCTCGACAACCATATGATCGATGCTGCGCTGGTCTCCAAGAGCAACGGTCCCTTTCATAGAGGTCCAATGCTTGCCACTTCAGGAGAGGAGATCATCTCTGCTTCAGGTTCCCATTATGATGAATCCTTTTCTATCATCGAGTTGGGTTCCCATTACTCCACTTATTCACCCGCCATGCAAGAACTCAAGAGTTTGCGTAAGGGGGTGATCGATAGAGTCGCCATGGTCGGGACTCCTTGCCAGATCCATACCGTCCGAAAGATGCAGGTTCTTGGAATCATTCCTTCTGATGTGATCAAGTATTGCTTTGGTCTTTTCTGCATGGAGAACTTCTCTTTCAATGATATCCAGCTGAGGCATTTAGAGAAAAAGTACGGATTTGACTTAACCCAGGTATCCAAGGTCAATGTGAAGGAGGACTTCTTCATTTATCTGAAGAATGGCAGGGTGATTCACATCCCCTTTGAGGAGATCGACTCCATTGCGCGTCCAGCCTGCCTCGTCTGTCCTGATTTTTCCGCGGAATATTCGGACATCTCCTTTGGAGGTCTGGGTTCTCCAGAGGGATATACCAGCGTGCTTATCAGGTCGGAGAGAGGAAAGATAATCTACCGGGGGGCCCTGGCAGCCGGCTATATTAAAGAAAGGAAATACTCGTCCGCCGAGAAAGCCAGAGCCGAATTGATCAAGCTCCAAAGGCTGATTATTGATTTCTCCCAAAGAAAGAAAGAACGGGCTCTGAAAAACCGTGGAGCTGTGGCGGGGTTCATCACCCCGTCACTCACTACTCCATAACAAATCGGCCCTTTCGGTCTCTTGGGCATTCGGGAATATAAGAATATAAATTGTGTTTTACTCCACTCGATCTAAACTCATCCTTAGTTTTCTTGGCATTTCCTTCCTCGTGTGCGGTGTTGCCCTTTTAGTGGGAGGTCAGCTCCTTTACAAAGCCGTTCTCAATGAAGCAACGAATCGCGTCCGGTTAGACCTCAATGCCGCACGCGAGATCTATCTCAGTCGTATCAAGGGGGTGAAAGTTGCTCTCAACATCACCACATTGGGACCGGTATTCCGATCGGCCCTTGAGAGGCGGGATGCTCAGAAAATTATCCCTTTGTTAACAAATATCGCCCAGCAAACCGAATTAGATTTCGTAGGGATTGTGACGAAAGAAGGAAAAACGCTATGCCGGATCGGACCCAATTCCATACCAAAAGAAAATAGTCCTTCAAATCCAATTGCCAATTTAGCACTCCAACAACGGATTGCTGTCTCAGGAACGGTAGCCCTGAGCAATGAGTTTCTATTTGCGGAGAATCCTGAACTTGCCAATCGAGCTAGAATCAAGTTACTTCCTACCAAAATGGCCACTCCGCGGCCTGAGAGTGAAGAATTCTCTGGAATGGCTCTTGCTGCCGCTGTCCCGGTCTTCGACTCCGGTAATTTTTTGGGCATTCTTTATGGCGGAGTTCTTCTGAACCGGAGTCAAGAGATTGTGGACCGAGTGCGGGACACTGTTTTTCAACACGAGATTTACAAAGGCCAAAGTATAGGCACAGCAACTATCTTTTTTAAGGATATTCGTATCTCAACGAATGTTCTTTCACCCGATGGAAGTCGAGCGATTGGAACAGTGGCCTCTGAAGAGGTCACCAAACATGTCCTGACGGATGGGAAGAAGTGGATAGACCGTGCTTTCGTCGTGAACGATTGGTATATTACTGCCTATGAGCCCATCGAGGACATTTTTGGTCAAAGGATAGGAATGCTTTATGTTGGAGTGTTGGAAGCAAAATATGCAGATGTCCGCTGGAAGGCCCTCTCTCTTTTTATAATGATCACTGTAGCAGGGATGGTCTTAGCCCTTGGATTGGGATATATCATCGCCAACAAGATGAGTCGGCCAGTGCAACAGCTCATCGAGGCAAGCAATCAAGTTTCTCAGGGTAACCTCTCACCGGAGATCGGACCGATCTCAAAGAGTGAAATTGGTGTCCTCCAGAAAACGTTCAAAGAAATGCTCACTTCCATTCAGGAGCGTGATAAACGTCAAAGAGTGGAAAGCGAGATAAAACTTCTGCAATCTGAAAAACAGGCGAGCATTGGCAAGCTCGCAGGTGGAGTGGCCCACGAGATCAACAATCCTCTGACCGGGATATTTACCTTTACCCACATGCTGCTTCGCCAAAAGGATATCCCCGAGAATGTCCGCTCAGACCTCGAAACCATTGCTCAGGAGACGGAGCGGGTTCGGAAAATTGTTAAAGGGCTACTTGATTTCTCACGCCAAACAGAACTTGATCGGGAGCCAACCGATGTAAATCGGCTTGTCCGTTTCACCCTTTCCCTTGTCGAAAACCAAGCCCTTATCAAAGGGGTCAGTTTAAACTTCGAGGCGGGGGAAGGACTGCCGATGATCACCTTAGACAGAAATCAGATGCAAAGCGTTTTACTCAATATCGTTATTAATGCCCTGGATGCAACCGATCCAGGCGGAAGTATCACTGTCACGACCGGTATTGGCGTATCGGTGAGCAAGCCCGGTCAAAAAGGTATTGAAATTTTATGTACGGATACAGGTTGTGGCATTCCTCCTGAGAACCTCAATAGGCTTTTTGATCCTTTCTTTACGACTAAAGAGGTTGGACACGGCACAGGTTTAGGGCTATCGGTGTCATATGGTATCATTGAACGACACGGAGGGACCATCTGGGTTCAAAGCAAGGTTGGCAAAGGGAGCACCTTTAAGGTCTGGCTGCCGATAGAGGAGCAAGGGACAGGAAATGAGAATATTAGTAGTGGATGATGATGCGATCGTGATTAAAAGTTGCCGGCGCATCCTCGAAGCAGAAGGATTCGAAGTCACCACGGTCCCCAGCGCAGACGAGGCACTGGAGAAGATTAAAAATTACGATTTCGACCTTTTGCTCATGGATGTGAAGATGCCTAAACACGATGGTATCTTCCTCATGCGAGAAATTAAGAAAAATTGGCCGGATATACCGATCATCGTGATGAGCGGTTACCCTACCCCCGAGACAGTCGCCGATGTATTGAAATTGGGGGCCACCCAGTTTATTCCAAAACCCTTTCGACCGGATGAATTGACGAAATCCGTTCGCCAGGTTCTTCAAAAGGCAATCAAAAAGGATCCCTTTCCAACTGGTGCGGGGGGTTGAGAAGAGGGAAACAATAAAATTAAAAATGTCGAATGGCAAATTTCAAATGGCAAATCAAATCCAAAGCCCCAAAAGTCATGCTGAACTTGTTTCAGCATCTCATTAAGGACAGGCTATTAAAAGACCCTGAATCGAGTTCAGGGTGACATTCATTTGACATTTGCCTGCCTGCGGGAGGCAGGGATTTCGTGATTTGAATTTAGAATTTTAATTTTGTTTAATGGGGGAGACACAATGGCTGAAAAGATGCTGATTATCGATGATGAAGAGATTGTGCTGAAATCGTGCCGAAAAATATTTGAAGCAGAAGGTTTTGAAGTGGTCACGACCACTAATCCTCAAGAGGGTCTCAAACTTGTTTCAACATCATCCTTTGATGTGATACTCGTGGACTGGATGATGCCAGGTTTTGATGGAATGGATGTGGTGGAGGAGATTGACAAGCGGTCACCGAATTCCGCCATGGTGATGATCAGCGGTTACCCTTCTGTCGGACGGGCAACCGAAGCCATGAAGCGTGGAGCCATGGATTATTTGGCCAAGCCCTTCCGGCCTGAGGAGATCATCGAGGTTGTTAAAAAGGCGGTCAGGCGCAAGGTCACCGAAGAGAAAAAAGCCATGGGACGATTCGAAACGATCATGAAGTCCTGGCAATTCCCGGTCCCCACATTCGAGGATAAAGCACCGAAGACGATCGCCGAGACGGTTGCGCAAACCGTGGGCGTAGCCAAGGCGACCTCACCCTGGTTCACCGTGTTTATACTCGGTATTTTAGCCGGGGCCTATATTGGGTTTGGAGGGTTACTCTCAACGACAGTCACCTTTGATATGGCAGCCAAATGGGGCCTGGGCTTCACAAAGATCTTGGGAGGGGCTGCTTTTAGTGTTGGCCTGATGCTCGTTGTGGTTGCAGGAGCAGAATTATTTACTGGCAACAACTTGATGGTCTCAAGTGTGATGTCTCGGGAAATCACATTGAGTACCATGGGGAAGAGATGGGCTGTCGTCTTTGTTGCCAATTTCATTGGATCGATTCTTGTGACGCTCCTTTTCTATTACTCAGGGCTCTGGAAGACCGGCGATGGGGCATTGGGAGCTGCGGCCGTGAAGATTGCCTACAACAAGGTGTCACTCAGTTTCAGCGAAGCTCTCTGGCGCGGGATCGGTTGCAACTGGTTGGTCTGCTTGGCTGTCTGGATGGCCCTCGCCTCTCGACAAATCATCGGGAAAATATTTGCTATCTTTTTCCCGATCATGGCCTTTGTTGCCATTGGCTTTGAGCACAGTGTCGCGAATATGTATTTCATCCCCACAGGGATATTGTTGATGAATGGGGCTGGGATATCCAATGTTCCAGGTGTGGATCCAAATATCCTTGGCTGGATCAATTTCTTATGGAGAAATCTGTTTCCAGTAACAATCGGCAACATTATCGGTGGCGCGGTATTTGTGGGAATGAGTTATTGGGGAGCCTACCTCAGACCAGTCAAATCAGCAGGCAACTGAAATAAGGTTAAATAGATATTCGAACCTTCGGGCATCGTATGGTATTAACCAAATGATGCCCTTTTCTTTCTCAATTCTTCTACCTTCTTCCTTTACATAAAAAACTCAAAATAAATTAGATAATAAAATCAATTAATTACAAAGAGAGTGATCCAGGGTAAAAATTTTTATTGACAAAGTATAAATTCTATAGTATCTATAAAAGTAATAAATTCTGAAAAAGGAGAAAATTATGGAAATTTTAACCGTGTCTCAGGCAAGTAAATATTGTAAGGTCTCATCTAAAACAATCATCAACTGGATTGATGCAGGCCATATTAAAGCTTATAAAACCGTGGGAGGACATCGCAGGATTAAGAAGGAGGACCTGGATCAGTTTCTAAAAGATAAGGGAATGCCTCTGCCAGAAGAGGCAAAAGCAGAGGAAAGGAAGAAAATCCTTGTCGTGGATGATGATAAGATCATTGTAGAGACGATTGTGCAGTCCCTTGAGGAAGATGAGTATGGATATGAGATGATCTCCGCTTCAGATGGTTTTGAGGCAGGCCTTCAAGTGAACCATTTCAAACCAGACCTCTTGATCCTGGACATCATGATGCCCGATATCAATGGATACGAGGTCTGTCAGAAGATCAAGTCCAATCCTGAAACGAAGAACACTAAGATTATTGTGCTCTCAGCCTATCTCGATGACGATGCCTTCAATCAGATGAAAGAAAACGGTGCAGATGCATGCTTCTCAAAACCCCTTCCTTTAGAACAATTGAAATTCGAGGTCGCCAAATTACTGGGTCTGAAGAAGTGAAAGGTTTTGGAATATAACCAAAGATATTTTAAAATTAGGAGGAAAGGCCGATGAGTTTACAAGAGAATTTTAGAAATAAGAGATTTATAGTGACTTCAGAGATTCAACCCCCTATCGGCACTGGTATCCAAGACCTCATCCGGAATGTGGAACGAATTCGAGGGAGAGTGGATGCCCTGACTGTCCCCGAGCTGAAGATTGAGGGTTTGGTGACGGATACAATGGGAACCTGTCGGGCCCTAAAGGACCAAAAATTCGACCCGATCCTTCAGACCACCTGTCGGGAGAAGAATCGGCTTGAGATTCAGGAGCATCTCCTACGGGCGTCGGAATCTGGAGTGGAGAATATTCTCGCCTTCACAGAAGATTACCGTATCACCGGAGACAGCCTCCAGGAGATCATGTTCTTTCATGTGGATTCTGGGAAACTCTTCTCCGTCATGGAAAGCCTCCGTGAGGGTTATGATATTTCAGGCAAGGCAATCCGTTCCAAGCCCAATTTCTTTGTGGGATCAGGGATTGATTCAAGCTGGGGAAAGAAAGTTCCTGATCTGGAGTTAAAAGAGATGGAAGAACTGGCTGGTTTAGGGACCCAATATTTTCTCACCACACCTATCTTTGATATCGATTCCTTCCATGAGTTCATGAAACGGGTGGGACCAATAAGAACCCCGGTGGTTGCAGAAGTGATTTTAGTGAGATCGGCAGAGATGGGTCTCTTTCTTAACAAACATGTCAAGCCAGGGATGGTCCCCAACCATATCATTGAGAAGTTAGCCAAGGCCCCAGATAAAGAGAAGGCAAGCATTGAGATTGTCAGTGATTTGGTGAAAGGGCTAAGGGACATTTGCCAAGGGGTCCACTTCATTCCAATCGGAGCAGAAGATCGTATTTCAAAATATCTCGATGCAGCGAAACTATCATCCCTCTAAGGCGCTAAACACTTAGCGCTATGCGCATAGCGACAATTGGAAAGGATTTTGTGGCCATGAGTCCAAATGAAAATCGAAAGATTGGTGCAGCGTTAGTCGTGGGGGGAGGAATCGCCGGGGTTCAAGCCGCTCTTGATTTGGCTAATTCAGGAATCAAGGTCTACCTATTAGAGCGCTCCCCCGCGATTGGTGGAAAGATGGCCCAACTCGATAAAACCTTCCCCACCAATGATTGCGCCATGTGCATTATCTCTCCAAAGTTGGTAGAGGCAGGAAGGCATCTCAACATCGAAATCATCACCAATTCAGAACTCGTCTCTTTGGAAGGGGAGGCCGGGCATTTCAAAGCGAAGGTTCGAAAACATCCTCGTTATGTGGATATGAGCAAATGTACGAGCTGCAATGACTGCACAGAGGTCTGCCCCATCCTCTTGCCCAATGAATTCAATGAAAGATTGGATCAGAGGAAGGCCATTTATCGGCCTTACCCCCAGGCTGTTCCCAACACCTTTCTGGTCACCAAACGGGGCACCAGCCCTTGTAAAAATACCTGTCCTGCCGAGACAAGCGCACAAGGCTATATTGCTCTGATCCAGGCCGGCCGATATAAAGAAGCCCTCGATGTGGTCAAAGAGTATAATCCCTTTCCTGCCTCAGTAGGGCGTGTATGTAACCATCCTTGTGAAGAGAAATGTAATCGGGGGAAACTTGATAGTCCAGTTTCGATTTGTAGCCTGAAGCGTTTTGTAGCAGATTGGGTTTATGAACATCGTGATGAGTTAGAGAAAAAAGAAGTTACGAGTCACGAATCACCCGCTACGGGTCACGATTTTCATGAGGGGATAGAGCGACCTAAAGCTAAGGTTGCAATTATAGGCGCAGGCCCCGCAGGACTGAGCTGTGCCCATCAATTATCCCGCATGGGATATCAAACCACAATTTTTGAAGCCCTTCCCGTATCAGGTGGAATGATGAGGGTAGGGATTCCCTCTTACCGTTTGCCAAGGGATGTGCTTCAAAGGGAGATTGATGAGATTGTCCATCACCCCAATGTTGAATTGAAACTGAATACCCCCATTCGAAATATCAATAGCCTCTTCGATGCAGGTTACTCTGCTGTCTTTCTGGCGATGGGTGCCCATGAGCCGCAGAAACTTGGCATCCCAGGAGAAGATGCCTTAGGCGTCCACCATGGCGTCCCATTCCTTCAAGGTGTAAGCCTTGCTGAAAGACATGGGGTGATGGAAGGATTTGAAGATCGGTTCATTATTGCCTTTGGGATTCCCATCGCTCCCAAAGTGGGAGAGAGGACGATTGTGATTGGTGGTGGAAATGTCGCCATCGACGCTTCCAGAACCGCTTTGAGATTAGGGGCTAAAGAAGTCCACATTGTCTATAGGCGATCTCGGGATGAGATGCCTGCGAATTCGTGGGAGATCGAAGCTGCAGAAAAGGAAGGGATTAAACTTCAACTTCTCACAGCACCCGTTGAGGTGGTTGTGGAGGATGGTCATGTCAGAGGTGTTAAGTGTCTGAAGATGGAGCTCGGTGAACCTGACGCTTCGGGTCGGAGAAGACCCATTCCTATTAAAGGGTCTGAGTTTGTTATCCCCGCAGATACGATGATTGCTGCCGTGGCCCAGGCTCCAGAAATTTCCTTCCTCGAAGAGACTCATGGGCTCGAGGTCACACCCAAGGGTACATTTGCTGTAGACTCCCTTACGTTAGCCACAAACCGACCCGGAGTCTTTGCAGGAGGAGATGTGGCAAGAGGGCCCTGGATATTGATCCAGGCCATTGCCGATGGCCGAAGAGGGGCTCTCTCCATCGATCGCTATCTGAGAGGTGTTCCTCTTCTCGCTCCAAGAGAGCAGATTCCCCTTCCTGTGGTTGATCTTTCGCGCGAAGAGATCGATCAGATGGTAGAGGAAGGTAAAGTAGACCTAACGCCAAGGACAGTTGTTCCGGAGTTGCCAGAGGAAGAGAGGATCAGGGACTTCAGGGAGGTGGAGTTGGTTCTTACGGAAGAACAGGCGAAACGAGAGGCAGCACGCTGTCTCGCCTGCGGGATCTGTTCAGAATGCCATCTCTGTGTTCAGGTCTGTAAACGAGAAGCAGTCGATCATCAACAAGCCCCTGTATTGGAAGAATTGGAAGTAGGTTCCGTGATCCTCTCGCCTGGCTACAGCCTCTACAATCCGGAACTCTCCCCCGAGTTGGGTTATGGACGGTATGCCAATGTGGTCACGAGCATGGAATTTGAAAGGATGCTCAGCGCCTCTGGTCCGTGGGGAGGCCATGTCACCCGGCGGTCGCCCGATCATCGAGAGCCAAAGAAAATTGCCTTTCTCCAATGCGTTGGATCGAGGGATGTGCATGAAGGGGCCAAGGCTTATTGTTCAGCCGTCTGTTGTACCTATGCGATCAAAGAGGCCGTTGTGGCGAAGGAGCATTCGAAGGAACCCCTGGATACCGCAATCTTCTATATTGATATACGAACCTACGGTAAGGATTTCGAGAGATACTATAACCGGGCGGAGGAGGCAGGAGTTCGTTTTATCAAATCGAGGATTACTGAGATTCTTCCGGTGAAGGAAACGGGCGACCTCCTCATCCACTACACGGACGAGACAGGAAGGAGAGTGGAGGAGACATTTGATTTGGTGGTCTTATCCATAGGCATTGGGGTCCCGAAGGATGCCGTGGATCTCGCCAAAAAATTGGATATCCATCTGGACCCATACTCTTTTCCTTCGACCAGCAGTTTCGAACCGGTTCGGACTTCAAGACCGGGCGTCTTCGTTTGCGGTGCCTTCCAGTCTCCCAAAGACATCCCGGACAGTGTGATCCAGGCCAGCGGTGCAGCGGCCAAAGCTCTTTCTGTCATTGGAGAGGCCCGGGGAACACTTGTTCGAACGAAGGAGTACCCTCCAGAAAGAGAGATTTCTCCTGGTGAAGCACCACGAATTGGAGCCTTTATTTGTAGTTGCGGAACGAATATCGCTGGGACTGTGGATGTGAAAGAAGTCGTTGAATTTGCAAAATCGCTTCCAGGGGTTGTCCATGCTGAAAATACAATCTACACCTGTTCTGCAGACTCGTTAAAGTTGATCCAGGAGAGGGTGAAGGAATGCAACTTGAATCGTGTTGTGGTGGCTTCCTGTACACCGAGAACCCATGAACCCCTCTTTCGAGATACGATTCGTGAAGTGGGTCTCAATCCCTATCTTTTTGAGATGGCCAATATTCGAGACCAGTGTTCCTGGGTCCATATGAATCAGAAGGAGGAAGCCACAGAGAAGGCGAAAGAACTCGTTCGAATGGCTGCGGCCTGCTCCAGAAATTTGGAACCTCTCCATCAAATGCCCCGAAGCCTGAATCACAGCTGTCTCATTGTGGGAGGTGGTTTGGCGGGTATGGTGGGGGCTCTGAGCATGGCAGACCAGGGCTACCACACCTATCTCATTGAAAAAAGCGATGCCTTAGGAGGGGAGGCTCGAAACGTCTATCAGACTTGGCGGGGTGAGGATGTTCAACAACATCTGAACCAGCTCGTTCACGAGGTTCGATCGAACCCGAAGATTGAGGTTTATCTCAACACCGAATTGAAGCAGGTGGAGGGTTCTGTGGGTAATTTTAAATCCACGATTCAGACCAATGGAACGGAGAAGGTGTTGGAGCATGGGATTGCCATCATTGCGACAGGGGCTTCAGAGCTCAAGCCAGATCAGTACCTCTACGGTCAGGATTCTCGAGTCCTCACCAGCTTGGAGTTAGACCGGAAATTGATCAACCGTGACGCTTCTTTGAAATCTCTTCGCTCGGTGGCCTTTATCCAGTGTGTAGGTTCTCGAATCAAAGAGAGGCCGTATTGCTCGAAGGTCTGTTGCACCCATTCGGTTCTGAGTGCTCTCAAACTGAAAGAGATGAACCCGGAAATGGAGGTCTTCATCATCTATCGGGATATGCGGACCTATGGCCTGCGGGAAGACCTTTATCTTGAGGCCGGAGCCAAAGGGATCGTCTTCATCCGTTATGATGATCAAAAGGAATTGAGAGTCACCCAGGATCAAAAAGACCTCCAGGTTCATTTCACCAGTTATGTCTTGAACCGGGAGATAGAAATTCGGCCTGACCTGTTGGTTCTCGCAACGGCCATCGTCCCCCCCAAGGAGAATCCTGTTGGAAATCTGTTCAAGGTCCCAGTAAACAGTGATGGGTTTTTTATGGAAGCCCATGTGAAACTCCGACCGATCGATTTTGCGACGGACGGAGTCTTCGTCTGCGGTCTGGCCCATTCACCCAAGCCGATCGATGAATCGATCGCCCATGGCTTGGGGGCTTCAGCCCGAGCGGCGACTATCCTCTCTCAAGAAATGCTCCAGGTCGGTGGCGTGGTGGCTGTGGTGGAAGGGGAGCGGTGCGCGGCCTGTTTGACCTGTGTAAGGGTCTGTCCCTATAATGTACCTGTCATCAATGCCAAGGGGGAAGCAGAGATCGATCCAGCCAAGTGTAAGGGTTGCGGTGGCTGTGCGGCCGAGTGTCCGGCCAGGGCCATTGAGCTGATGCACTTCAGAGATCCTCAATTGTGGGCCAAGTGCCAGGCCTTGGTGATGGATGTAGCAGCGTAAATATATGCTGAAAGCTCAAAGCTGAAGTTTAAAACCTTTGAGCCTTGAGCTTTGAACTTTGAGCTTAGGGAGAGGTTAAGATGACCGAAGCAGTTCAAAAGGAATCACAAGTCACGAGTCCCGAATCACGGGCCACGTTATTTGAGCCTGAGGTCTTGGCTTTTTGTTGTGAGCATTGAGCCTATAGTGCGGCGGACCTGGCAGGTTCGATGAGGCTCAACTATCCTACGAATGTGAAGATTGTGAAGGTTCCCTGTACGGGGAGAGTGGATAATTTATTGATTCTTCGTGCCTTTGAATCGGGAGTGGATGGGGTTTACTTGGCAGGGTGTTTGGAGGGGGAGTGTCACTTCTTGAGGGGTAACTTAAGGGCCAAGAAGCGGGTTCAATATGTGAAGGGATTATTGGATGAGGTGGGATTAGGAGGGGCTCGATTGGAGATGTACAACATGAGTTCTGCACAGGGTCAGCGGTTTGCCGAGGTGGCCCGAGAGATGACCGAGAAGATCCGGGCCTTGGGACCCTCGCCTGCTAGAAAGAAAAAGTTATGAGTTCGGGGTTCAGAGTTCGGAGTATTTGGATTTGACTCCGAACTCCGAACTAAATACTCCGAACTAACCGGAGGTTGAGATGATTGTAGCGAATCGGAAGACATTGGAAGAGATCTTGGGGATGCTTAAGCCCTACAAGAAGGTCTTGTTATTGGGATGTAATGAGTGTGTGACGGTGTGTGCCGTTGGGGGGGAGAGAGAGGTAGGGGTATTGGCTTCAGAGATACGGCTTGCCCGGGCGAAGGAGGGTCAGGAGATAGAGGTTAAAGAGCAGACCTTGGAGCGGCAGTGTGATCATGAATATATTGATCAGGTGCGTCCCTTTGTGGGGGACTATGAGGTGATCTTATCGATAGCGTGTGGGGCGGGGATACAGTATGTGGCGGAGAAATATCGGACCAAGATTGTTCTTCCTGCTGTGAATACGACGTTTTTGGGGGTGACTTTGGAGCAGGGGGTCTGGTCGGAGCGGTGTCAGGGGTGTGGGGAGTGTGTTTTGCATATGACGGGGGGAGTGTGTCCGATCGCACGGTGTGCGAAGAGTTTGCTCAATGGGCCTTGTGGGGGTTCATCGAATGGGAAGTGTGAGGTGGACAAGGACACAGACTGTGGTTGGCAGTTGATTGTGGACCGGCTCAAGGAGCTTGGGCAGTTGGACAAATATGAGGAGATCATTCCGGTGAAGGATTGGACGAGTTCTCGGGATGGGGGTCCCCGTAAAAGGATCAGAGAAGATCTGAGACTATAGAGTTATGAGTTCGGAGCAAAAACCAAAAGGCTTAAGACTCCGAACTCCGAACTAAATACTCCGAACTACGGCATGAGGGGTAGGGGTGAAGACCAAATCAAACATTGAAAGGATATTAGAAAGTGGTGGGTTTGTAGTGACCTCTGAGTGTGGACCTCCGAGGGGGGCGGATTCGGAGGTGATTCGGAAGAAGGGGAACCTGCTTAAGGGGATTGTGGATGCCGTCAACGTTACCGACAATCAGACCTCCGTGGTGAGGATGAGCTCCTTTTCTTCCTGTATCATCCTCAAGGAGATGGGGTTTGATCCCATCCTTCAGATGGTCTGTCGGGATCGGAACCGGATAGCGATTCAGAGTGACATCTTGGGGGCAGGAGCTTTGGGGATCAACAACATTTTGTGTCTTTCAGGGGATCATCAGAAATTTGGGGATCATCCCAGGGCGAAGAATGTGTTTGATATAGATTCGGTTCAACTTATTCATACGGTCAAGACCCTGAGAGATGATGGTAAGTTTTTGGGGGGTGAGGAAGTGAAGGGGAAGCCCATACTCTTCATTGGGGCGGCGGAGAATCCTTTTGCGGATCCTTTTGAGATTCGGGCAGCGAGGTTAGGGAAGAAGGTCAAGGCGGGGTGTGAATTTATCCAGACTCAGTGTATCTACAACATTGAGAGGTTTGTAAAGTGGATGGAGATGGTGAGGGAGAGGGGGCTTCACGAAAGATGTGCCATCCTTGCCGGGGTGACACCGTTTAAGTCGGTGGGGATGGCGAAGTACATGAAGAATTCGGTGCCTGGGATGGATGTGCCGGATGAGATGATTGAGAGGATGAGGGGGGTGCCGAAGGAGAAGCAGTCGGAGGA